>Ga0207717_100020_pt1 | contig 285342 bp, 305 predicted proteins | sample TtanPargueraPR_2_FD_187745 | JGI IMG/M metagenome (GOLD analysis project Ga0207717, IMG submission 187745) | Aerobic enrichment media microbial communities from Bioluminiscent Bay, La Parguera, Puerto Rico - Tt and P2 (2) (SPAdes) | ecosystem: Environmental > Aquatic > Marine > Unclassified ...
ATTGGTATAATGGTTATGCATTGGTAAACCTCCTTATGTGATTGTTTGGTAGCTTCATTATAATGGATTTTGTTTACCAATGCACTTTTTATATCTACCCAACACCCCTAAGAAGATTATAGACCCAATAAAAATAAGTGTAACTTTTTGCTAAAGTTGCATTTTATTTTTGCTTTTTTTATGTTAAAGTGATATTGTATATAAGGTTAGAAATATTTGAGAAAAATCAGGAGGCTCATATGGCAGTTATTGACGGTCACAAAGTTAAGTTATTTAGTCTAAGTGCAAATAAAAAATTAGCGACTGAAATTTCTGAGTTGTCAGGAATACCACTTAGTAGAATCGATTTAAGTCGCTTCGCAGATGGGGAAATTGGGGTTAATTTAGAGGAGACAGTGCGTGGGCATCATGTCTTTTTAGTACAACCTACTCATGAACCGGTAAACGAAAATATTATGGAATTATTGATTACCATTGATGCGATGAAAAGAGCGTCTGCTAAGACAATCAATGTGATCATGCCTTATTATGGATATTCTAGACAAGATCGAAAGTCGAAATCTAGACAGCCAATCTCTGCAAAGTTGGTTGCAAACTTAATTGAAACTGCAGGAGCAACACGTGTTTTAGCAATGGATTTACATGCTGCACAGATACAAGGATTTTTTGATATCCCTATTGATAACTTCCGTGCGATGCCAATCATTGTTAATTATTTTGAAGAAAAGAAGTTTGAAGAGGATATAGTTATTGTAGCACCAGATCATGGTGGAGCAGTTAGAGCTCGAAAAATGGGAGACATCATGCATTGCCCGATTGCTATTATCGATAAAAGGAGACCAGCTCCGAACGTATCAGAAGTAATGGGAATCGTTGGAGAAGTAGAAGGGAAAATCGCAATTATTATTGATGATATGATTGATACAGCTGGAACAATTACTTCTGCTGCCCAAGCAATATTAGACAAAGGTGCGAAGAAAGTATATGCAGCTTGTACTCACCCGCTGTTTTCGCCACCGGCCATAGAACGAATCAATAATTCAGTCTTAGAAGAGGTCGTATGTACGAATACAATTCAATTACCAGACCATAAACAATCACCAAAGATTACACAGCTTAGTATTGCAGACTTGTTCGCAAAAGGTGTAATCAATATTTTATGTGATCAACCATTAAGCTCACTCTTTGAGTATGAAGGGTTCTCACCTAGTTAATCAAAAAAGCAAGGAAACTTGCTTTTTTTTCGTAAAGATGTATTTCTTAGTTGACAATTTACCGCTTTTTGTTATGATATATCATATAAACGATGAACGGAAAAGTACTATTTGCACCTTTTGTAAGCGAGTCTAGGATGGTGTGAGCTAGATGAAAAGACAAATACGAAGAACACCGGGAGTGATGGAAGAAATTTAGTAGACCCATCCGTATCCTCTGCGTTAAAGAGTTTGAGTGCTTATTGAATTAAGGTGGTACCGCGGAAATTTTTCGTCCTTAGACTATTGTTTAAGGGCGTTTTTTATTAGAATAAGGAGGATTAATATGAAACAAACTGTACGTAAAATTTTTAAGAATCAAGAAGCGTTGAGTGGCAAAACAATTGAATTGTATGGGTGGGTTAGAAGTAATCGTGCTCAAAAAGAGTTTGGATTTATTAATCTGAATGATGGTACATTTTTTGAAACAATTCAGATTGTTTACGATGAAAAACAAATTAAAAACTTTAAAGAAGTACAAAAATATCGTGTTGGGAGTTCTATCAAAGTTGTTGGAACTGTATTGTTAACTCCTGAACGAAAGCAGGCATTTGAAATTCACGCATTAGAGGTCGAACTTGTAGGAGATTCTTTAGAGGATTATCCAATTCAACCAAAAAGACATACTCGTGAGTTTTTGCGAGAACATGCACATTTGAGACCTAGAACAAACTTGTTCACAGCAGTCTTCCGTGTAAGAAGCTTGTTGACACATGCTGTTCATACATTTTTCCAAGAACGAGATTTTGTCCATTTAGCTGCCCCTATTATTACAGCAGCAGATGCTGAGGGTGCTGGAGAAATGTTTCAAGTAACAACCTTAAATATGGATGATCTTCCGAGAGACGAAGAAGGACAACTAGATTTTTCTACAGATTTCTTTGGGAAAAAATCAAACCTAACGGTATCTGGACAATTGCAAGCAGAGGCATTCGCTTTAGCTTTCCGTGATGTGTACACATTTGGTCCAACTTTCCGAGCTGAAAAATCAAACACAACTACCCATGCCTCTGAGTTTTGGATGATTGAACCCGAGATTGCTTTTGCGGATTTGAAAGATGATATGCAACTTGCAGAAGACATGGTGAAATATATTATTCAATATGTACTAGATAAGGCTTTTGAAGAGATGGCTTTCTTCGACAAGTTTGTGCAAAAGGGACTTTTACAAAAACTTGATAAAGTACTAAAAAGTAGTTTTAAAATTGTAACATTTAAAGAAGCAATTGATGTTCTAAAATCTGCAAAAGTTCAATTTGAAAACGAACCAAAATACGATGAAGATATTGCGAAAGAACATGAGAAGTATCTAGTGAAGCATTTTGATGGACCAGTTTTTGTTATTGATTGGCCAAAGCATATAAAGGCCTTTTATATGAGAATGAACGATGATGGTCAAACAGTCGCAGCTATGGATCTATTGGTTCCTGGAAGTGGAGAGTTAATCGGCGGTTCACAAAGAGAAGAACGCTTAGATGTCCTAGAGAAACGTATGGATGAAATGGGTGTCTCAAAAGAGGAACTAGCTTGGTATTTAGATTTACGTAAATATGGTGGGTGTAAACACGCAGGATTTGGGTTAGGGTTTGATCGTATGTTGATGTACCTAACCGGTGTTGAAAATATCCGTGATGTTATTCCATTCCCAAGAACTCCAAAAAATTGTGACTTCTAAAATTTGATAAAATAAAAAAGTATTGATGCGGACATCAATACTTTTTTTGTTAGTCTTTTTTAACTGTTTCAGCTAAGGTTGATGCTAGGCCAACCATGCCTTGCATATCCGAAGGAATTACTAGTTTAGTAGCTTGTCCTTTGGAAACATCTACCATTGCTTTGTAAGCTTCTAAACGTAAGAATGCTTCATCTGCTCCAGCATTTTTGATCATTTCAATACCTTTTGCAGTTGCAGTTTGTACTTCAATGATTGCCTTAGCGCGTCCTTCTGCTTCTTGAATTGCAGCTTCTTTTTCAGCGTTTGCGCGAAGGATTCTAGATTCTTTGTCACCCTCAGCATTTAAGATAGCTGAACGTTTGTTACCTTCTGCAATAAGAATTGCTTGACGTCTTTCACGTTCTGCACGCATTTGTTTTTCCATTGCTTCACGAATATCTTTTGGTGGAAGAATGTTTTTAACTTCTACACGGTTAATTTTTATTCCCCATGGGTCTGTTGCTTCATCTAAAATGTTGCGCATCTTTGTATTGATTAAGTCACGTGAAGTTAATGATTCATCAAGTTCTAATTCACCGATGATGTTACGCAAGGTTGTTGCAGTTAAGTTTTCAATAGCATGAATTGGTTGTTCTACCCCGTAAGTGAATAATTTTGGATCTGTTACTTGATAGAATACAACGGTATCAATTTGCATAGTAACATTGTCTTTTGTAATTACAGGTTGTGGTGCAAAGTCCACGACTTGCTCTTTGATAGATACTTTACGTTTTACACGATCAAAGAATGGAATAATGAAGTGTAACCCTACATCCAATGTTTGATGATAAGCTCCTAATCGTTCTACTACATAACGATTCGCTTGTTGTACAATTGTAAATGCTGCCCCTACAACGATTAATACTAATATTGCTAGTACTACTAAAAATATCCAGCCCATAATTTTTCCTCCTTCATTTTTTTAAAATGGGTAATCTATCCCTGCATGTGATAGGTAAGTTTCTGTTAAGCTATCACGCAAGGTTCTTTTCTTTCTAGTAAAGGTAATCAAAAGCCAATCTATAATGAATCCTATCCCAAATGTGAATGTCCAGAATATATTTTTCCATAATATTTCACGCAGGAATAATGTCCAAAATGTGACTCGTCCAGAAAGTTGTATCTTTAAGAATCTGCGTCCGAACGTTTGACCCTTTGTCACTAGAATGTAAATAAAGTAGATAACAGTAAACCCAAAGTAATAATACAAGACAGTGTTTGTGTAATATGTGTAAATAACATCTTCTAAATGCGCATTGTCTTCTAAGAAATTATCTAGAAGAAGTTGTTCTTTCTCTTGCAACTCTTCTTCAGTGATCAAACCGTTATCGTAGTCTTCATAATACCCGTCAAGGGTATCAAAATATTCAGTTTGATTCTCTTCATACACAGCTAATACACTATCATAATTCTCTGGCTCCATTAAGGAACCAACAAATAAACTAAAAAGTAATCCTAATATAAATATAATTGGAATTGCGTCTAATAAGTAGGAAGCAATTCGCTTAAAAACACCTATTCTCATATAATTTTGTTGACGATTAGTTTAACACCTTCGATTGCTAAGACTTCTACGCGTTCATCCACATAAATATCTTCATCACCAGGAGTGATGGCCATCCAGTATTTTCCGTCAATCTTCACCTCTCCACGTTCACCAACTTTGATTTCTTTCGTACATACAGCAACCTTTCCAATCAAACGATCAGAGTTTGTACCGATGACATTGGTTTTGAGATAATTCTTTACAATTGGGCGAACACTTAAAATGAGCGCAAAAGAAACAATAAAGAATACAATTACTTGAATGATTGGGTCTAAACCAACAATGGCAAGTACAAAAGCAATCAAGGCTCCAACACTAAACCATATACTAGTTAAATCCATCGTGTTCATTTCAATTAGCGCCGCGAAAATAATAATGCTAAACCAAACAATTATCCAAACTTCAAGAATACCAAGCATTTTCTACACCTCCGGATCATTAAGATCGATAATTAATGCTGCTTCTATTTTACTCCATTTAGCCTTGAATTTAAAGGAATTGTTATCAGAAAAATCAAGACCTGCTACATCTGCAACCTCCATCATGAACTTCTTGTTACAAACGCGAGCATAACTAGCTCTCACAGTAATTTTGTGCTTTTTCTCTTCAGAGATAGCTCCAAGTTGAAATTCTTCTTTGGTGATAGGCTTTACTGCAATTTTTAGTGCATCACTGTCAAATCCAAGAAGAACACTATAGGCGTGTTCAAAATGTGAACTCGCAGCTTTGTTTAGGGTAATATTTGAATCGTACAAGGTAGCAATACCATCATTTGGTTTTTTAGATACCCATTCAAACCCCATAAAATCACCTCCAAATATTATTTATACATTTATTTTACCTCAAAATATATAAAATTGCAATAAAATTATTTTTTATTATTTTGCATTTTCAATTGAATATTATATAATGCTTTAGAAGGTTGTGAGAAAAATGAAAAATGAATTGGCAAAATCCTTTGAAAAAAGTTTAATCAAAACATATCGTAAAGACTTGTGGTCTAAGTTTATTAAAGGAATAAAGAAATACAATTTGATTGAAGATGGAGACAAGGTTGGAATAGCTATGAGTGGAGGGAAAGATAGTTTGCTTATGGCCAAATTGTTTCAAGAACTAAAGAGGCACCCCTTAATGAATTTCGATATTGAGTTTATTTCAATGGATCCTGGTTTTAATGAAGAAAATTTAGCTATCCATTTTGGAAATGCAGAAAAACTAGGTATACCACTAAATATTAGTCGTTCGAATATATTTGAAATCATTCAGCGAAAAACATCTGGCTATCCTTGTTATCTTTGTGCCCGTATGAGAAGAGGGTTTCTATACAATATGGCCAAAGAAAAAGGATGTAATAAACTGGCTTTGGGGCATCATTTTGACGATGTTATTGAGACAACATTGATGAATGTGTTTTATGCTGGGACCTTTAAAACCATGCTCCCTAAGGTAAAAAGCGCGAATTTTGAGGGACTTGAACTTATACGACCAATGTATCTGATTAAAGAAAAAGACATCATCCGCATTATGAATCATCATGGCATCGAGACGATGGCTTGTGGTTGTGAAATTTCTTCTTGTGATACTGCCAGTAAAAGGTCTGAAACAAAAAGGTTGATTGCTAAGTTAAAGGATGATTTTCAAGATATTGATAAAAACATTTTCCGAGCGGCAGAAAATGTGAATTTAGATAGTATTGTTCGTTACACAAAAAATGGTCATGAACATTCCTATTATGATGATTATGAGAAGGAAAATTAGATTTTTCCTTCTCTTTATGTTAGAATGAGGGTATAAAAAAGAAAGCGTTTTTATAAAAGGAGGAATTATGCATAAAGAAATTCATCCAGCGTCTATTTTAAGCCCTACACCAGTTGTTTTAGTTGGTGCCATGGTTCATGGAAAAGCGAATTTTTCAAGTATCTCAACTATTGGTAAAGTAGGGGTGAATCCACCACTAATCACGATTTCTTTAAAGAAAGATAGTATTAGTGTGATAGGTATTGATGAGTTCAAGAAGTTTAGTGTAAATCTACCATCTAGAGATTTATTAAAAAGGGTGGATGTATGTCGTATTTATTCAGGTACCGAAATTGACAAGGAAATGTTGTTTGATTTTCGTATTACAGACAATCTTCCACATATCACAGACTGTCATGTAAACTTATTTGTGGATGTCAAACATCGTATTGAAGAAGAAAACGTCGTAATTTATATTGGACAAGTTTCCAAAACATTGATTGATGATCAATTGTTAATTAAGGATGCACTTTCTATGCAAAATATGCGTGGGATATTTGAAGGTCCAGATCAAATTTACTATACGAGTGGGCGACGCATTGGAACCCTATATCAAGAAGGAAAGCACATTATTCACGAATAATGTGCTTTTTTTTATTTACCCAAACAGAATTTTGAAAAGAGTTCATCTAACAAACTGGTAGAAGAGTTTGCTCCTATGATGTCTCCTAGAAGGGACCAAGCATTCTTTAAATCAATTTCAACCATATCGATAGGTAACTGGTTTTCTACTGCTTTGAGAGAATCTTGTAAGGATGTTTTAGCTTCTTTTAATTTTGCGATTTGACGAGCATTTGATAAGTAGGTCTCATTACGAAGATTAACTTCTCCTTTTAAGAACATTTCTTGGATTAAGTTTTCTAGGTTTTTAATACCTATGTTGTTTCGTGCGCTAATTTCTACACTATTTTCAAAACGTCCGTTAAGTTTTTTTGCTAGATCAGTTTTGTTTATGATGATTATTCGTTTCTTATGTTTTGTAAGTTCCAGTAATTTTTCGTCATCTATTGTGAGGGATTCAGATTGGTCTAGTACAAATAAAATAAGTTCTGCTTCTTCAATTACTTTTTTTGCTTTATCGATTCCTATTTTTTCGACAATGTCTTCTGAATCTCGAATTCCAGCAGTATCAATCAAGTTAAGGATGATTCCACCGATATTGATGGAACCTTCAATCGTATCCCTTGTGGTTCCTTGGATTTCTGTGACGATGGCTTTCTCTTCCTTGAGTAAGGCATTTAACAAACTAGACTTCCCAACATTTGGACGACCAATGATGGCAGTTTTTAAACCATCACGAATAATTTTCCCGTATTCTGATTTTTCTAGAATATGGTTGATTCTTCCTACTAGTGCGGAAACCTCTGGAGCTATCAGTTCAGTAGAAAGTGTCACTACGTCATCGTACTCTGGATAGTCAATATTCACTTCAATGTGGGCTATCAAGTTTAATAGTTGATCTCTGAGTGACACAACGAGTTCGTATATTGCTCCATCTAGACCCTTGTTCGCAAGGGTTAAAGACATCTCAGATTGTGCTTCAATGATGTCCATGACAGATTCAGCTTGTGTTAGGTCGATACGCCCATTTAAAAATGCGCGCTCGGTGAATTCTCCGTTATTCGCAAGCCTAGCGCCTTTAGAAAGAAGAAGGCTAAGTATTTTTCTGGCTACGTAAGTTCCACCATGGCAGTTGATTTCTACAATGTCTTCTGTTGTGAAAGATTTTGGAGCCTTAAAGATGGTAAGTAAAACCTCGTCTAGTACGGTATCTTCTTCTACGATATGTCCATAAACAACCTTGTGGCTTTCTACTATGGAGAGATCTTTTCCTTTGAACACAGAGTTGGCTATGGAAACGGCGTCATCCCCACTCATTCGAACGATATTAATGGCACTTTGGCCTAAGGCAGTTGATATAGCTGCGATTGTGTCTTTTATCATATTTATCACCCAATTTATTATATCATATTTCGGCATTTTGTAGTATAATACTGCTAGGTGGTAAAATGAGAGAAGAAAAAACATTACGATATTATTTATTTGTCTATCTACTATCATTGGGAGGCCTTTTTGTTTATCTTTCTTTTATGGCATGGAGGAATGGTGGGTACGATGAACTGCTTTTTACTTCATTGCTCTGGATTCCAATATTTGTTACCTTGTTTGTCTTTGTAATTGATAAAGTTTCAGGACTCTTTAGACCTAATAAGGATAAAAATAAGCGAAAAAGATTTGAGATATATTTGGATACGATGGCTAAGGAGTTGGAAGAGGAACACGACTTTTTGGTGGAGGACTTTCGAAAGTTAAAAGAGAGTGATCGTTTCCAAAAAGGTTTAAAGCAAGCCTATCAAATACTAGAAAACGGCGAGACAGATTCCTTGAACTTCGCCTATATTATTAAGAAGTATCCCAAACAATCTTTGGAATATAAAGCAATGATGACAGTGATTGATCGAACCAAAGAATATATGAAAAAGCAAACGAAAGAAACATAAGAGGTGAATCAAGATGGCATATAAGGCATTATACCGTACGTATCGACCTAGTAATTTTCATGAAATTGCGGGCCAGGAACATATTACAAAGACTTTTCAAAATGCATTGAAGAATAATAAAATTGCGCACGCCTATTTATTTAGTGGTCCTAGAGGTACTGGGAAAACATCGATTGCGAAGATTATTGCGAAGGCAGTAAACTGTGAGCACGCACCAACTTCAAACCCTTGTAATGAATGCGATATTTGTAAAGGGATTGATCAAAATACGATCAATGATGTAATTGAAATAGATGCAGCTAGCAACAATGGTGTAGATGAAATTCGTGAGATTCGTGATAAGGTGAAATATTTACCAGGTGTTGGGAAATACAAGGTCTATATCATAGATGAGGTTCACATGCTTAGTACTGGAGCTTTTAACGCCTTGTTGAAAACCTTAGAGGAACCTCCCAAACACGTTATTTTTATCTTGGCTACAACTGAGCCACATAAGATACCCGCAACCATTCATTCAAGATGTCAACGTTTTGATTTTCGCGGAATTAGTGTGAAAGAAATCATAAAGCGTTTAGATACTATTATTGAAGAAGAACATATCGCGATTGATAAAGAAGCGGTAAAGGTAATTGCTGAGAGTGTTGAGGGTGGTATGCGTGATGCCATTAGTTTGCTTGATCAAGTGATATCCTATACAGAAAATCAAGTACAAGTAGATGATGTTCATGCGATCAAAGGGACTGTCTCGAATGAAAAACTCTTGGATATAGCTTGGGCGATTAAAGACAATGATTCTGTCTTGGCCATGAAGAAGTTGGATGAACTTATTTCACTGGGAAAAGAAGCGCCAAGATTGGTGGATAATATGATTCAATTTTATCGAAATGTATTGATTTATAAGAACACCAACGCAGATGAAGAGGAACAGTTGTTGTATAAAGAAGAGAGATTCAAAGAGTTGGCTTCTTCTTTATCGAATAATATTGTTTTCTTTTACATTGATATTTTGAATAAAACGTTAAACGACATGAAGTTTTCGAACAATGGAAAGTTATTTGCTGAACTTGCGTTGATAAAGTTGGTTGATCCAATTGAGAAGCAAGAGATTGTTCTTGGAGAAGAACTGCATAGTTTAAAAAAGGAACTAGAAGATGTAAAAGAAGAAGTCAAACGAAATCAAGAACAAGAAAAAGCCGAGTTTGATTTCGAACAGTTTAACAAAATGATGGATGAAAAGGCTGCGTTAGAACGTGGTGAACAAGGCTTGAAAGCAGAAGAAACACTTTCGGCGTTACCTGAAGAAATAGAACCTGAAGAGGAATCTAAAGAGGGGTATGTTGAAGAAGATAATCTAGAAGATGAAAATCTAGAAGATACAGTCCTTGAAGAAAACGAAGAACTTCCGAAAGAAACTGACCAAACTTTGGAAGATCAAGAAAACTTGTTTGACACAGAAGAATCAGATGATTTTGATATAGAAGAAGAGGAAGTAAGTAAGGATCGAAGTGACTATAAAACGTATGATATACGATATGTTGAAGATGTGTTAAATAATGCCGATCGTGAGATAAAAATCCAAATGAATCAACGCTGGTATGATATTGAGCGTTTTGCTAGTAATGACCAAATGAATTTTGCTAAGATGATTACGGATGGACGTTTGGTTGCAACAGATGGAGAAATGATTATTGTTGAATATCCAAGTGCTTCAGTTTGTAATAGAATGATGAAACCAAGTACGAAAAGCCGTGTGACAAAGTTACTCAGTGATTATTACAAACGAACAATTGACTATTTGGCATTACCAAAAGATGTTTGGGAAGAAAAGTCCCAAGAGTTTATTAAAAAGTGGAAAAATAAAGAAACAAATATAACGTTATCACCAATTAATTATCCAGGGCTGAAGGAACTACCAAAAATTACTGACGAAGTTGAGGATTTACAACCGGATAGTGTTAAAGATGCCCTTGATATTTTTGGGGATATTGTAAAAGTAAAAAAGGAGAGTAAAAAATGAATCCAGGAATGATTAAAAAGTTACAAAAAATGCAAAAAGAGATGGTTGCTGCACAAAAAGAATTAGAAGCTTCGGTTTTTTATGGAAGTGCAGGAGGAAATATGGTCCAAGTAGAGTTCACTGGTAATAAGGTAATGCAGAATATGGATATTGATACAGATGCTTTAGATTTACCAGAGGATATGGATATCTTACAAGATACAATCATCGCAGCGATCAATGATTGTATGAAAAAAATTGATGATGAGACAGAATCAGTAATGTCGAAGTTTACTGGTGGAGGAATGCCAGGCTTATTCTAGGGGTGACAATATGAAGTATCCGAAAGCAATTGAACAACTTATTGAATCACTACGGTTGTATCCTGGTGTAGGGAAGAAAACTGCAGAACGATATGCATTGTTTACCTTTAATAAGTTGGATGAAGAGCAAATAGATCAAATCATAAAGGCCTACCAACATATTAAGGAAGATATTTTTGCTTGCCCAATTTGTGGGAATCTAACCGATACAGATCCTTGCTATATATGTAAGGATGAGTCAAGAGACCCAAACACCATTGTTGTGGTTGAAGATGTTCGTGATGTCATCGCTATGGAAAAAACGCATCATTACCATGGACGTTATCATGTCTTAAATGGCGCAATTTCTCCAAGTGATGGAATTGGACCAGAGGATATTGATATCAAAGGATTGCTAGAAAGACTTCATGACGATAAGATTTCAGAGGTGATTTTGGCAACAAACTTAAGTAACGAAGGTGAAATGACCGCACAATATATTCGGAAGTTGCTAGATCGTACAGACTTAAATATCAGTAGAATTGCACATGGTTTACCGGCTGGGTCAAATATTGAGTATGCAGATGAAATTACGATTTCAAAGGCGCTTGATGGAAGAAAGAAATACGATTCATAATATTTTTTACAAAAATTCATAAGATATACACATCTATTTTGTTATAATAATGATAGATGATTATAAATGAGGTGGAAAAAATGTTAGAGAGTTTAGGATTGCAAGCCATCGTAGATGCGCTTGAAAACTTGTTTGATGTAAATCAGTATATCGACGCAGGGGCGACCTTTTTGAGAAACCTAGGTATTCTTGAACAAATCGTTGTTGCCTTGCTGGCACTTATCATTACCGTACTCGGGACATTCGAGTTAATTAAAAAACTTTCAAAAATTGTCATAGTAGTAGGAGTCTTGGTTGGACTTTATTTACTCTACGATGGTGAAGTTTTTAGTAGTATTTTTGGCTAAATTAAGAGACAGGAGACTTCTGTCTCTTTTTTTGTGTCTGGTCAAAAATGGACAATTTTTACAAGAATTATATAGATTTAAAATCTTTGAAATTAATGTTTAAAAACGGTTACTTTTATTGTATAATATACTGTTAATCAAATTAGCTTAGGAGAGATAAAATGGAAATTAAATTAGAAATGCTCACTAAAGTTTTTGACAATAAGGATAAGGGTAAGACAACAGCGGTCAATAAGCTGGATATTACGATTCCTAGTGGAAAACTTATTGGACTACTTGGACCTAGTGGGTGTGGTAAATCAACTACACTATACATGATTGCAGGGTTATTAAAGCCTACTGAAGGTAAAATTTATTTTGGAGAAGAAAATGTTACAGATATTCCGCCAGAAGATCGTGGAATTGGACTTGTTTTTCAAAATTATGCACTTTATCCACATATGACTGTTGCACAAAATATTATGTTCCCTTTAGAGAATTTAAAAGTCCCTAAAGCAGAAGCGATTGAACGTGCACAAGAGATGGCTGATTTAGTTGGTATTGGTGAATTAATGGACCGTAAACCAAAACAATTATCAGGTGGTCAACAACAACGTGTTGCGATCGCTCGTGCACTTGTAAAAAAACCACGTGTCTTGTTACTTGATGAGCCTTTATCAAATTTGGATGCTCGTTTGCGTCTAGCTACGCGTGAAGAAATTAAACGTATTCAACGTGAGACTGGAATCACTACAATCTTCGTTACACATGACCAAGAAGAGGCTATGAGTATCAGTGATGAGATTGTTTTGATGGAACTTGGAATTAAGCAACAAGTGGGAGCTCCACAAGATGTTTACGACAAACCTAGCAATTTGTTTGTGGCGAAATTTTTAGGGACTCCACCAATCAACTTGTTTGATGGACGCATTGAAGATGGGAAGATTATGTTAGGAAATGCGAATATTGGTCAACTAAAAGCTGACAATCAAGAGGTGATTGTTGGTATTCGACCTGAAGGATTTACAATAGCGGATCGTTCAAGTTTTCAAGTAGAGGTTGACATGGTTGAAACCATTGGGCGAGACACCACTTTGATTATTGAGAATCCAACAAAAGAAGGCGAAACATTTAGAGCGATTGTCGATGCAGAAAAACGCATCAAACCAGGAGACAAAATCAAACTAAATGTGAAAAAGTCAAAACTCTTTGTGTTTGAAAAAGACACTGGGGAATTAGTGAAATAAATGCTTGAAGAAAAGCATAATATAAAAGCCTGGTTGTATTTAGCTCCAGCAATGATTTTGCTGGCAGTGTTCACGTTTTATCCTATTTTCAACGCATTCTTCTTGGTATTCCTAAAGGATTTCAACTTCCTTGCAGGAACTTTTGAAGGATTTACTTTAACTGAAAACTTTGTATACATTTTGAATAAACCGGATTTTAAAAAGGCTTTATTAAATACCTTGATGATTGTATTTGTGTCTGTTCCAGTATCGGTTATTTTAGCTTTGCTTATATCCGCATGGTTAAACTCTATTAAGAAATTGCAAGGATTCTTCCAAACAATATTCTTCTTACCGTATGTTACGAATGCAATTGCGATCGGGATGGCCTTTGCATTTCTTTTCCACCGCAATTATGGTTTGATTAACACCATGTTGAACTGGATTGGAATTCCTAGTGTCAACTGGGTAGGTTTAGGAGCGGGGTACTGGAGTTCAATGTTTGCCTTGCTTGTCTTTATTATATGGAGTGGTCTTGCATTTAAGATTATGGTTTTCTTAAGTGGGTTGCAAAGCATTGATAAGCAATACTATGATGCAGCGAAAGTAGACTCTACTCCAAGGTCGAGAATTTTTACAAAAATTACAGTACCTTTACTGTCACCAATGATTGCTTATATTACAATCACATCAATTATTGGGGCTTTTAAAGAGTATACTGCTGTTATTGGTATGTTTGGGGTTCGTTTAGGGCCTGCAGGAAATGATGGCGCGCTTGTTACGATTGTTGCATTGGTTTATGAAGCAATTAGTCGTTCGGGATCTACTGGTGCTTATAGTGAGGCTGCTGCAGCATCAATTATTCTTTTCGCAATTACACTCGTTTTTACACTAATCAATATGCAAATTAGTAAAAAACGAGTACATTTCTAGGAGTGATATGATGAAACCTATATTATCGAAAAAAGAACAAGCAGCCAGAAGACAAAAAATTATTCGCTTAGTGATTGTATATACCTTATTAACCTTTGTTGCCCTGTTTATTGTTATTCCATTTTATTGGATGATCTTAACAAGTTTGAAAACAGCACAACAAGTTGACAGAGTACCGCCAATACTATTTTTGAAACCTGGGGATTGGCAATTTAGAAACTTTGCTCTTGCATTACAAGCAGCTCCTTACGTACGATTTATGATGAATACGGTGATTGTTGCGGCAATTTCAACGGTTGGAACAATTATTACGACTGTACTAGCTGCATTTGCATTTGCGAGAATCAACTTTAAAGGTAGAGATTTTATCTTTATGTTGTTGATTTCTAGTATGATGATTCCAGGAGAAATGTTTGTTATTACGAACTTTATGACGGTAAATACCTTAGGTTGGATTCGTGATCAGTCATTCATTGATGCACTGGCAGCGATGTCCTTCCCGTTTATGACAAGTATTTTCTATTTATTCTTCTTAAGACAAACATTTAAACAAGTACCTGATGAGTTGTACCTAGCTGCGAAAGTAGATGGAACAACGGATTTTAAATACTTACTCAAAGTAATGATTCCAATCGCAAAACCAACAATCATTACGATTATTATCTTGAATGCGATGGGAACATGGAATGCCTATATTTGGCCAAACTTAGTGTCACCACAAAACGAAGATTATCGTTTGGTATCAAACGGTTTACGTAATGCGTATAGAGATTTAGCTGGACAAGTTGCTTACAATGAGCAAATGGCTGCCGCATTGATCGTAACTATACCATTATTAATTGTATTCTTGTTATTGAAAAAACAAATTATGCGAGGCGTTTCTCGTAGTGGAATTAAAGGATAGTATTTTAAATTAATTTGATTGCTGTTATAATAATTATGGAGATATATTTATAATAATAAGGAGGAGAATTTTAAGATGAAAAGAATTTTTGTTTTGATGTTGAGTCTGACATTAGTATTGGCTTTGTCTGGATGTATTTTCGGTGGAGGAAGAGAAGAAACGACCGTTACAATTCCAGATGCTTTACCAGAGGAAGAAATTGAAATTACATTATGGCATGCTTTTGGGGACGCAAACCAAGAGTTGTTGCAAGAAATGTTTGATGAGTTCAATGAAATGTATCCGAATGTAACCATTAATCAAGTTACACAAGGTGGATACGATGAGTTACGTAGTGCGACAATTAATGCGATTACTGCAGGGACTACGCCGACACTTGTTATGGGATATCCTGACCATTTCGTTGAGTACTTAAATGGGAATGCATTGGTACCATTAGATGAGTACATCGAACATGAAGAATTTGGTATTGATCTTGACGATTTTGTACCTGGATTCTTAGCAGAAAACCAACAATATTTAGATGGTAATATGTATTCAATGCCATTTGCGAAATCAACAGAGATGGTTGTATACAATAAAACAGTTTTTGATCATCATGGAATTGATATTCCAGATGATGAAGCATTAACTTGGGCAGATTTAATTGGCTTTGCTGATACTGTTCAAGGTAGTGGAGATATGCAGTGTGAGTTCTTATTTAATGCGGATTCAGCAGCAAACTTCTTCATTAACTCATCTCGTCAATGGGATGCAGGATATACAACTACTGAAGGTGATGTTTTAATTGACAATGAAACAACAAGAGAAATGTTGAACTATTATAAAGATTTGATGGATCAAGATATTTTGGCGTTCCCTATTGAATGGGATCAAGATTATGGTTCAACAAACTTCTTACAAGGTGATGTATGTATGACACAAGGTTCTACTGCAGGGACTCGTTATAATGTACCTGTTGAAGGACAAGAAGGTAAATTTGGACAATTTGAAATTGGAATTACTCCAATTATTCAATTAGAAGGTGGAACTGAGTCAGCAATTCAACAAGGACCTAACGTTGCGATGATTTCTGATGCTACTGAAGCGGAAAGATTAGCTGCATGGTTGTTGATTAAACATATGACTAATACAGAAAACACTGCATTCTTTGCAATGAACACTGGGTATGTTCCAGTTCGTTTATCTGCATTTAATGATCCAGATTATCAAGCGTTCTTAAACACAGATGATGCAGACCGTTTACCATTCTCAATGGCTGCAAATGTTGCTTATGCTCAAGTAGATTACTACCAATATGACCCAGCGTTCGTAGGAAGAATTACATCTTCTACTGTACGCCAAGAAGCAGGATTTATGTTTGAAAGAATTTATTCTGAAACACAGTCTGTAGAAGAGTCTTTACAACAAATGTTAGAGCAATTAGGACAATAAGTTTTGCATAGATTAGTTACAATATTAGTAGTGTTAATGATGAGTTTGACCCTCGCTGCATGCGGAGGTGAAGACTCAGTTGATGAGTATGAGTTAAATACAGATATAACAGATAGTTTGAGTCTAGATCGTTCTTATAATGGTACAACATTGGAGCAAGATGGTATTGAAGAGGTATCTTTGGTGTCTTGTGAAGATGGGGATACTGCTGTATTTGATACGGTTGATGGAGAAAAAAGAGTGCGATTCTTAGGGATTGATACTCCAGAAGCAAGTTATAAGTATGATCCATGGGGATTAGCAGCAACAGAGTTTACCTGTGAGAAACTTTATCAGGCAGAGACTTTGGTCATTGAAATCGATGAAGAAGCTGGGCCTGTGGATAATTATGGTCGTACCTTAGGGTATGTGTGGTACGATGGAAGGCTGTTAAATTTAGAGGTGATTGAGCAAGCCTATTCCTTGGCGGTAGGAGTGGAACAACTCAAGTACGCTGAAGAGATGTTGGAAGCTCAAGAACATGCTAGTTTGACAGGACAAAGACTTCACGGAGAAGACGATCCGAATTTTGATTATAGTACAAGTGGTGAAGATGTAAGCATTGAAGACCTTGTGAAAAATTATGAGGATAGAATATTGCAAAGTGTCAATGTCGAAGGAATCATTACTCGTAAATTGGGTACACATGTTTATATTGAACAAGATGGATATGGCATATATGTGTATACAGGCTACGATACTAGTGCAAAATTGGTTGTTGGTAATGAAGTCCGATTTGAAAAAATGCAAGTTGTTTATGACTTGCGCAGAAGGGGAGGCCTTCATTTAGCGAGATTTAATGTACGTACAGTTTCGCTTATAAGTGAAGACAATCTAGTTAGTCCTAGTCTCATAAACCTTGAGGAGATTGATGCATCGTATTTTGGTCGTTTTGTAAAAGTGGAAGGACTGGAAATACAAGAGATCTCTGAAGATAATGGTCATTGGACTATGACTTTACATGATGGTGAGAACGTTTTGACGATTGTACAACCATATGGTGTTCTTGAGGAGCATTTGGTGGATGTCTCTATGTTCGCAGTTGGACAAACAGTAGATGTACAAGGGATTTTAGAAGAGACAGTTGATGGATATCAGTTGTTGGTTTTACAAAGCAATGATCTAATGACTATTGAGTAATTGGTTGTTGGGTATATAAAAGGATTTGATAAAAATGAGAAAATTGTTCACTTTGGGGTTACTTGTTCTAAGCATCTTTGTTGTAAGTGCTTGTGAGGAAGATACGCCAGAAGATGAAGAGATAGACCGCACATTGACTACAACGTTAACTGATAGTCTGGAGTTAGAAAAAGATTATGAGGGAATGTCTTTTATTCAAGATGGTATTGGAGAAGTTGAGTTGGTTCGATGTGTTGATGGAGACACCGCAGTGTTCAATGAGGGAAGCCAAGATTTTACGGTGAGATATTTAGGGATTGATACACCAGAATCTACGTATCGATTTGACCCTTGGGGGAAAGCTGCAAGTGAACATATGTGTGAAGCTTTAGAAGCGGCATCAACGATTGTTTTAGAAGCAGATGATAACACAGAAAGAAAAGACAACAATGATCGTTATTTAGCCTATGTTTGGTTGGATGGCAGAAACATCAATCTAGAGATGATTGAACTTGCTTATACACCAGCGACTGGAGCGACAGACTTAGAATATGGAGCGATATTTTCACAGGCATGGTTCAAGGCACAGGCAACGGAAAGACGGATTTGGGGAGAAGATGACCCGAACTTTGATTATTCAAAAGAGGGTGTGCAAATTACGATTGAAGAGCTTGTGACAAATCAAGAAGAATATATCGGTCGTAAGGTGACTGTATCAGGAGTGATTTCTAGTAAAGTAGGAAGACACGGTTATATTGAGCAAGATGGATTTGGCGTTTATGTGTATACGGGGTTTGAATATACGACCAAATTCCAAATTGGGAATGAAGTCATCTTGGATAATGTTGTACCAACATATCATCCAGATCAAGAAACAGGAGCATTACAGTTAAGTGGGTTTCGAGCTAGAAATTTAGAAATTGTTTCAGAAGGCAACATAGTAGAACCTAAACTAGTAACATTAGACGAACTTACAGTGGATAATATAGGATCCTTAGTTGAGGTACATAATCTTACCATTGTAGATGTCTATGCTGGTCAAGAAGGGGCTTTTACTGTGTATGTGGAAGATGAACTTGGAAATGAATTTACTCTGCGAAAAGATTCATCAAGTTCAAGCGACATTGCAATAACAGATTTTACTGTTGGAAAAGTACTCAATATCGTTGGTCCTGTACATGTTTACAATGGAGATATGCAGATTATGATTACAAGTACAGAAGACGTAACGTTCATTGAATAATAAAAGAAAGAAATGGGAGGAAACAATTTAATGAAGAAAATATTAACATTGGCTTTATTATTAATTGCTTCATTTACACTTGTTGCATGTGGTGAAACCACTGACGAAATGTCAGATGCAGATAAAGTAGAAGAAGCAAGAGCGTCTTTATTGCTTGGTGGGTTAGACCAAGTAAAGGCAAATATGAATTTACCTACCGCTGGTCGAAATGGAACTACGATTTCTTGGGAATCAAGTGATCCAAGTATCATTTCAAATACTGGTGAGGTTACAAGACCTGCTGAAGGAGAAGGAAATGCAGAAGTTACATTAACTGCAACCATTACCTTGAATGAAGAAAGTGCAACAAGAGAGTTTCTTGCAATTGTTATTCAAGAAGAACCTTCAAACACATTTGATAGCATAGCAACATTGCATGAAACATCATCGAAAAATGATGTTGTTGAGTTCCAAGGGATTGTTTCTTCAGTGTTCAACGGAGGATATTTCTTAACCGATGGAACAGATGTTATCGGTGTTTATGGACAATTAGCTGAAGAGGTAAATGTAGGAGATGAAATCTATGTAAAAGGTACATACGATTCATACTACACATTATTCCAAATTTCAGATGTTACTGTTGAAGATATTATTAGTTCAGGAAACGATGTAAATTTACCTGTGATGAATACAACGATTGCTGGTATCTTAGCGGAAGATTCTTCTGATAAGTTAATCCACGGGAAACATTACAACATTATTGGTACAGTTGAGTTGCGCGGAGAATACAACAACGTATGGTTGTATACTGGTGATGAAGCAATCGTGATTTATTACCAATCACCTGCTAGTTCAATTGCTGCTTTAGAAGGTGTTGTTGGTGAAACTATTTCGATTGATGTCGTTTATTATACAGACCATCCAGTAGATGGATTACGTGTTGTGTTCCAAGGTGGAGCAAGCGATATTACTCTGCAAGCAGACTTTAGCGATGAGCAAACTGCTCGTTTAGCTGCAAGCGAGTTAACAATTGGTGCTTTAGAAACAACTAGTGATTTCACTTTACCTTCAAGCATTGAAGGATTTGATGCAAGTGTTACATGGGCAACTAGTGATGACTCAGTAGTTACCGCTGATGGTGTTGTTTCAAGAGATGAAGAAATTGATTACGAAGCAACCTTAACAGCTACAATTACGGTTGGTAGTGATTCTTATACTATGGACTTCCCAATTACTGTATTATCTTATGCAACTGAAGCGGCTACTCCAGTAGCAGTTGCGGACGTTCTTGCTGGTACAGTTGGAGAAGAATACTTAGTAGAAGGTGTCGTTTCAGCGATTAATATGGACTATGGATTCTTTATCCAAGATTTAGATGGAACTGCAATTTATGTTGCAAGTACCTTTGAAGGTGTGGAAGTTGGAGATCACGTTGTTTTACGTGGTGACTTAGGATTATGGGATAGTTACGGTAACTATCAATTGAAATTAGAAGATGCATCTTTAGTGGAAGACAACGATGGTGACAATGATGTATTTATCATCACTGATCAAACAGCTACAGAAATTGTGGATGCATTCCAAGCTGATTATAGTCCTTCAAGTAAAATTTATACAACAGATTTAACCTTTACACATGTAGATACATATGGGTATGCATTCTTTGATGCAGGAACTGCAGGAGATATGCAAATTACCTTCAAATATGAAGATTACGCTCCATTCTTAGCAGAAGTAGAAGCAGGACTAGTTCTTGAAGATGTAACATTCGTAGTATACGATGTAAACTATGATAACTTACGTGTTGTATCTGTTGAGATCTTAGAAGAAGCGGTATCAGTAGCAGATGTACTTGCTGGTACAGTTGGAGAAAACTATTATGTAACAGGTGTTGTTTCAGCAGTTAATATGCATTATGGATTCTTTATTCAAGATGCAGATGGAACAGCAATTTATGTAAAAGGATCACAACCAGGTGTTGAAGAAGGAGACATGGTTGAACTTACTGGTGATTTAGCAATTTGGGATCAATATGGTAATAGCCAATTAAGTTTAGAAAATGTTGTCTTAAAAGAAAACTATAAAGGAAATGAAGACATCTTTATCATTACAGATCAAAGTGCTGTAGAGATTGTGGATGCATTCCAAGCAGATTATAGTCCTTCTGGAAAACTTTACACTGCGGACTTAACATTTAGTCATGTAGATACGTATGGATACGCATTCTTTGATGCAGGTACTGCAGGAGATATGCAAATTACCTTCAAGTATGAAGATTACGCTCCATTCTTAGCAGACGCTACTGAAGGAGATGTGCTAGAAAATGTCACATTCGTTGTGTACGATGTAAATTATGACAACTTACGTGTTGTTTCAGTAATTTTAGATGAAACTGCACATTATGCACACTTAGTTGTAAACGATACAGTTGTTACGGTTACTGGTGTTGTTACCTTTGTACAAAACTATGATGGTTCATTCTTCGTAGAAGATGCAGATGGTACAACAATCTATGTAGATGATTACAGCAACTCATTAGAAGCTTGGCCAACAGTAGCTGTTGGAGATGAAGTAACGGTTGTTGGTAATAAAGGATTCTACCGAGTTCCTTTAGTGGATACAGTTAGTGCAATTACAGTAAACTCAAGCGGAAATGCATTGACAGAAACGGTTCATGAAGTTGCTGATTTAGGAGCATTTAGAGACTATCCAAATTCTATGAACTTCGGACAAAGATTCTTATTTACTGATGTAACAGTTGTTGAAATCAATGAGGGAGACATCGTATTCTATGTAGACGGAGAAAATCACACAATGTTGATTGATCCTGGAGAATCAGTTGATTTAACTTCATTGGGTATTGAAGCTGGAGATGTGATTACATTTACTGCGACATTATACCGTGCTTATGACTGGTATGATGATGTAGATGCAACTTACTACTTCGGTGTTACTGATGCTGCAGACGTTACTGTCGCAGAATAAGTAATTTAAGTAATACTCTAAAACACCACTGCTTAAGTGGTGTTTTTCTTTACCATTTATGGTAAAATACCAATAGAATTTCGAGGTGAAGTTTATGAAAAAAGTATTGATATTTTTAGGGGTTCTAATAGTAGGAATATTACTTGGGTGTAATGATTTAAGTGAAGATGAGGTACGGTTACCAGACTTAGAAGGCTATCAAAAAGAAGAGATTATTGAAGTGTTTGAGGATCTTGGAGTAGACATATATTTTGTATATAACAAACCATCATCAGTAGAGGAAGCTAATACTTTTATAGGTTATGGACAATTTTACTTGGCTGGGGATGTTTTTGAACAGACAAAGGAACTCCCAATTATTCTCTATGATACGTATGAGGATTTGAGTGGCTATTTCTTTTATGAGGATATAGTTTATGATGGGCCATATCTTGATGTGAATGAATTTCAAGATGTTGATCCGCTAAATCCTAGAGGAGGATATTTTATGGTGGATGATCCGGTTTGTACAGATGGGGATACTGCGGTTTTTGAATATCCAGTTGAGGTATATGAAGAGATAACGAGTGGAGCCAAAAGCACTAGGTTTTTAAATATGGATACTCCTGAGACGTATCCGGGTGGAGAAGAAGAGTGGGGTAAACCTGCTAGTTTGTATACTTGTGCAATGTTGGAACAAGCGACTGAGATTCTTATTCAGACCGATCCAAATGATAATCTTTTGGGGAACTATGGACGCTTGCTTGGATGGATTTGGGTTAAGTTAGATGGAGAAGAGCAGTTCTTCTTATTAAACTATATGGTGGTTAGACAAGGACTTGGAGAAGTCGCTTATGAATATGGGGCTGGAGAAACCTTGTTCTATGGGGATTATTCTTATAACGAGTGGATGCATCTAGCTGAGAATAGAGCCATGGAGGATGACTTTGGTATGTGGGGAGAACGTTTGGATTTTTATTGGGATTATGCGAGCGAATCACCGAATGATAACTGGAATTAAAGACCTTTAAAAAGGGAAACATACGAATGTATGTTTTTCTTTTTGTTTTGCATAGTCTTTTCGGTTTATCTGTGATATAATGTAATGTTATTTTTAAGAGGTGAACTAAATGTTTGAACAAATAAAAGAATGTATTGAAGCGTATGATACCATAGTTATCCATCGACATAAGAATCCCGATGGGGATGCGTATGGATCGCAGATGGGATTAAAACGTATCATTGAGTTGAATTATCCAGATAAGGCGGTCTATGCGGTAGGAGATGTTAATATTTTTTCCTATGCTGGCCAAGTAGATAGTATTGAAGATGAAGTATATGAGGGTGCACTAGCAATCATTGTTGATGTCGCTGTTTCTCAACTGATTAGTGATGATCGATATAGATTAGCTAGTAAGAGGCTTGTTATTGATCATCATTTAAATGATGCCAATATTGATGCGGATGCTTATATTGATTCATCTTATATATCATGTGCGGAATTGATTGCGGATATGAGTAGACATTTATCTTATAAAATGGATGCGTCTGTTGCGACAAAGTTGATGCTTGGTATTGTAACAGATAGTGGACGCTTTCTTTATCCTAATACAAGTGCTAGAACCTTTGAGATTGCGGCTTCTTTGATGAACATGGGCGCAGAGTTGCAATATATATATGATAAGTTGTATACAGAATCTTTGAATTTTAAGAAGTTGAAAGGGTATTTTATCAATAATTTTCAAATGACGAATCATAAGGTTGCCTATATGAAGAATTCAGTGGATATTAAGGATAAATATGATGTCTCGACGTTTACGGTATCAAGAGCGATGGTCAACCAAATGAGTGGGATTGAAAATATTTGTATATGGGCAAACTTTACAGAAGATGATGAAGGACATATTCAATGTGAACTTCGTAGTAAATCTATCCCTATCGTTGATATTGCTAGAAAGTATGGCGGTGGTGGACATGCACTAGCTTGTGGATGTACAGTAGATTCTTTTGAAGATGCTGATTTAATTTTGAAGGATTTAGATGCGTTGGTAGAAAAGAGTGAGAATTATGGATAAAAAAGTACTTAGTAGTATATTAGATAAGATTGAGTTGTATAAGAAAATTGTTGTTTTGCCACATCAAAGACCAGATGGTGATTGTATTGGAACCGCGTTTGGATTGAAAGATATTTTAAAAGAATCCTATCCAGAAAAAGAGGTTTATGTGGTCGGAGAATCAAGTGACTTTACAAGTTTCATTGGTGTACCGGATGAAGGGACAGATGAGATGTTTGAAGGTGCTTTGGCTATCAGTGTAGATACTGCATCGAAAGATAGGGTTGGAGACAGTCGATATGAGAAAGCGGATTTCCTAATCAAAATCGATCACCATATACCAGTGGATGATTTTGGAGATATCAATTATGTTGATACATCTAGACCTGCTGCGGCATTGATTATATTGGATTTCTACAATCTTTTCCGTGATAAGTTGTCTATGACAAGTGCGGGGGCAAAAGCTTTGTTTATGGGAATTTTGACGGATACTGGACGCTTTAAGTATTCGGGTGTGAATGCAGATACTTTTCGCAGTGTCGCAGATTTATTCGATATAGGGTTTGATTCGCGAAGTGTCTATGCGTATTTAGATACTAGAACAGAAGAACTGACAAGATTTAAAGGATTCTTTTTACAAAACTATCAAAAGACGGAACATGGAGTTGCTTATTTTAAGATTTTACCTGAGCATTTAGAAGAGTTCAATGTAACATTAGAAGAAGCATCAAGTTTGGTGAATGAGTTGGGGGTCTTTGAGGATTGCCCAATCTGGATTTTATTTGCTGAGTATGAAGAGCAGATCGTTCGTGCTAGAGTCCGTAGTAAAGGACCTGCTATTAATGAATTAGCTGGGCGTTTTGATGGCGGTGGACATGCCATGGCAAGCGGTGCAAACTTAGGAACTTGGGAACGTACAGATGAATTATTGAAAGAAGCAGATCAATTAGCGAAAGAATATAAGGAGAGTTTATAGAAACTCTCTTTTTTGTTAACTTTATGTTAAGATAGGATTAAGAATACATTTAATTGTTTTAAAATGATTAAAATTGTGTTATATTTTCATTGGTATTCTTGAGGAGGTTAAACATATGATGTTAGCAGTTGATATTAATTGGCAGACAACGATCTTTATGATTGTTGGTGGGTTAGGGATTTTCCTATATGGAATCAATTTAATGGGAGATTCATTGAAAGCCTTAGCTGGAAATAAAATTAAGATTATTATTGAGAAATCTACGAATACACCTTTAAAAGGTATATTGATGGGGATTTTAATTACTGCTTTGTTACAGTCAAGTTCTGGTACAACAGCCATTACAGTTGGGTTGGTGCGTGCAGGGTTGATGACCTTGCCACAAGCAGTAGGAATTATATTAGGAGCGAATATTGGTACCACCGTAACTTCATTTTTACTTGGATTACCAATTAAGGAATTTGCACTGCCAATCATGGCACTAGGAAGTTTTTTCATCTTCTTCTTTGGACGTAAGAAAATGAGACAACTTGGTGGGGTTCTATTAGGGTTTGGTATGCTGTTTTATGGATTGGATATTATGGGTGGAGCCTTAAAACAACTCGTGAACTTGCCAGCCTTTGAAAATGCATTGTTGGCTGTAGCGGATACTCCTGTTCTTGGGTTGATTGTTGGAGCTGTTTCTACCGCGATTATTCAATCAAGTAGTGCGACGATTGGTATCTTGCAGGAACTTTATACAACAGGGTATATTCCACTAGTTGGAGCGATTGCGATTGTATTTGGAGATAATATTGGTACGACTGTGACGGCGGTCTTGGCTTCTTTAGGTGGAAGTGTTGCGGCGAAGCGTACAGCTGCTGCACATGTCTTGTTTAATATCTTTGGTAGTATTGTGTTCATGTTATTCTTGGGTGTTTACACTGATTTGATCCAAGGAATGGAAAATGTCTTCCAAGGAGGAGAGAAGCATAAATTAACGATTTCTTACGCACATATGATTTTTAATATCACCAATACATTTATTATGTTCTGGTTTGTGAAGCAACTTGTTTGGCTTGTGACGAAGATAATCCGTGGAGAAGATGGATTAATCGAAGTGGATTTCCAAGCATTGCAAGATGATCTTATTGAAGACGCGCCTGTTTTGGCTTTGGAAAGTGCAAAAGTTGTTGTGACAAATATGGGGAAATTAACAGAGCAAATGTTTGATGCAACAGCAGAGTTCTCTTTTTCAAATAACCGTAAGGTTTACGAGAATGGTATGCAAATTGAAGAGATGCTCGATACGATTGATAAGAAGGCTCATGACTATTTGGTTAAGATTGCACAAGGTGGGCTCGATTCAGAATCATCACAATTGCAAGCCTCTTATGTTGATACAATTCGTGATTTTGAACGTATAGGTGACCATTGTACAAATATTTTACAGTTCTTTGATCATCGTTATGACAATAAAATTGTTTTATCTGAAGATGCAGAGAAGGAGTTATCTAGATTATATGAGATTGTAAAAGAGTCTATCGCTCTTACAATTCAAGCGTTTGAGCACTACGATAAGGAAGCTGCAATGCAAGTAATGGAACGTGAAGAAGTAATTGATCGTTTGGTAATTAAGAATAGAAAGCGTCATATCATGCGAATCAATCAAGCAGAAGCAAGTGAGCAAGAAGATGAGTTTTATGTTGATATATTGTCCAATATTGAACGTATTGGAGACCACTGCAATAATGTGGTGATCAATATTTTACAAGATAACTATTACAATGAAGAGTTGGATTACGAATATTAAGATATGATTAGTCTGTGTTAAGTTTTGATAAACTGTTAACATAGTATAAGAAAGTTGTGCTATCATAATGATGGAGTGTGATGTGTATGCCTAAGATTCTAATCATTGAAGATGAAAAATCAATTCAGCGAATGATTGCTTATGATTTAAAGCAACTCGGGTATGAGGTTGAAGGTGCTTTGGATGGCTTTGAAGGTTATAAAAAAGCATCGACCTTTCACTATGACGTAATATTATTAGATTTGATGTTGCCGAATATGAATGGGATGGATATTTGTAAGAAATTACGTGATGAAGGAAACGATTCATACATTATCATGTTGACTGCGGTGGATGATGAGTTCAATAAGATTCAAGGATTTGATGCCGGAGCAGATGATTATGTAACAAAGCCGTTTTCACCTAGAGAGTTAACGGCCCGTATTCGTGCAGGACTGCGTAGGCAAAATGCATCACAATCAGAGGATATTTTGTATTATGAAGATTTAAAGATTGTACAAAGTAGTTACGAGGTTTATCAAAATAATGAGAAGGTAGATTTAACCTTAAAAGAATTTGAGTTGTTGGTTTATTTCGTAATGAATAAAGGAAAGGCTTTATCTAGAGATCAGTTACTCACGAATTTATGGGGCTTTAGTTATGATGGAGATTCTCGAGTTGTAGATGTGCATGTCTTTAAGTTGAGGGAAAAAATTGATCCGAAAGCGAATTGGATTAAGACGGTTAGAGGAATAGGATACAAGATTGTATAATAAGCAAAAGGATGACTTCGGTCATCCTTTTTTAATACTTGTTGATATTTGTTAACAATATGTTTACATTTTGAGTATTTGTATTTAATAATCGTTTTATATAATGCTAGTGTAGTTCAAATTAGAGGAGGAATTCTTAAATGAAAAAAGTGTTACTTATGTTATTGGCAATTACATCTGTAGGTCTCTTAGCAGCCTGCGGTGGAAATAGTGAAGAAGGATTTGACGCAACGAAAAGTATTACTGTGTATACAAGAGATACATCAAGTGGTACACGTGCAGGATTTATGGGTGGTATTGGATTTGACGATGCGGCTGAGAATGACAACGTGTTAGCAGACGGTTTTGTAACAAGTGATAACACCGGGATTTTAACGGCGATGACAACAGATGAATATGGGATTGGTTATATTTCCCTAGCAAGTTTAAACAATACAGTTAAAGGATTAAATTTTGATGGTGTAGAACCAACTGTGCAAAATGTAGTAAATAATACATATGGATTAAAAAGACCATTTAACTATGTATTAAGAGCTCCTGGAGATTATGATTCACCGGAAGCAGAAGCAATTTCAAATGCTTTCATTGCTTTCTTACAAACAACAGATGGTGCAGATATTATTATGGACCAAGGTGCAGTTGCATTAGAATCATCGGAGACATGGGATGATATTAAAGCGGATTATGAAATTTGTGCAGAAGATAATAGTGGAATCGTTATTCGATTCGGTGGATCTGACTCGATTCAAAAGATAGCGGAAGCATTGAGTGCGGCATTCTCGCCAAAATGTGGAGACTTTGTTGCTGAGCATGACCATACTGGATCTTCAGATGGATTTAAAAGAACGCAAGGTTCTGAAAAAGACGGAGACAATGCTAAGCACATTGGATTTGCTTCTAGACCATTCAAAGATAGTGAAACCGGTGTAGATGGTACTCAAGGTCAGCTCGCTTGGGATGCAATTGTTGCAATTGTACATTTAGACAACGAGTTAGATAGTGTTAGTGCAGAAGATTTGAAGAAAATCTATTCTGGTGAGTATGCAACTTGGGAAGACTTACTTTCTGAGTAAAGATAAGCAAATAGGAATTATGTAAAACGCCCTTTTTGAGGGCTTTTTACCATGAAGGAGCATAGATATGAATACAAACACAAAACGAAAAAAGCGAGTAGATCAACTAGTACGTGGCCTATTTATGGCCGCAACACTTCTTTCTGCATCTTTTATTATTGTCATTGTCATATTTATCATTATTAAAGGGATTACTCCTTTTATAACGGACAATGATGGATTAGGTGCAGTTAATATTTGGACGTTCATCACAGGAACGGTGTGGCTGAAAGGTACCGCCTTTCAATCGAACTTATATGGTGTTGGGTATATTATACTAAACACCCTATATGTAGCATTTTTAGCACTTTTGTTGTCACTTCCTATTGGTGTACTAACTGCATTATTTATTGCGAAGATTGCCCCAAAGAAATTGGCAGAATTTTTGCGAACAATCGTAGAACTTTTGGCAAGTATTCCTTCCATTGTGTATGGGTTGTTTGGTAGTGGTGTTATCTTATCATTTGTCTACAATTTAGCTGATCTTTTTGGAGTTCAGTCAAAGGGTGGTAATAGTGTCTTGGCTACTGTTTTAGTCTTGGCATTAATGACTTTACCAACGATTACAGCGGTAAGTGAGGTAGCGATTAGGAGTGTTCGTAAGGATATAGAAGAAGGTTCTTTAGCACTAGGAGCGACGAGAACACAGACTAATTTTAAAGTTGTTCTTGCATCAGCAAAATCTGGGATTTTTGCTGCGGCGATTCTTGGGATAGGACGATCACTAGGAGAAGCAACTGCGGTATCTTTGGTTGCTGGTAATGCGCAGAGTGGTCCCAACTTTGGAATCTTCGATATTACCTCAACGTTAACTTCTACGATGTTGAAAGGGTTAAAAGAGACAACAGGGATTGATTACGATATTCGTTTCAGTGTTGGTATTATACTTATGGTGGTTATTCTATTGACTAACTTCATTTTAAATGCAGTGAAGAAGAGAGTAGGTAATGTCAATGTCAAGTAAACGTAAAGCGATTGATATCGCCTATCAAGCTATTACCTATATTGCATCGAGTATTTCCTTATTAGCCTTGTCGATGATTGTTTACTTTGTATGGACTAATGGATCTGGATTGCTCAATATTGATTTGTTAACGAAAGATTATCATGCCCAATATTTTAATGGTGAGTTGCAAGAAGATTATACTTATAGTACTACCGCAAGACCAAGCGACTTGGATGACTCTATTTACTATAGTGAGCGTTATGGTATCGGGTTAGCTGATGGGAAAGACCGCGAAGGAAATCCAATCATATTGGTCGAATACTTAGCCCCGGATTCACCAATGCTAAGTTTAGCTGATAAGAATAGCGAAGAGATTATCTCGGTTGAAGAAGACATGCTTGTTTCAAAGGTATCTTTCTTTGATAAAGCAACCGCCTTGAGAAGTTTTGGCGCAGAGAATATGATCAACGAACTGAATGAAGTAGATGAGTTTCGTGAAATTGTGTATACATCTTTAGGTGGGGGTATTAGAGGATCTATCATAACAACCCTTTACTTGATCGGTATGACTATGGTTTTAGCACTGCCTATTGGTGTGTTCACAGCGATTTATTTGAATGAGTTTGCCAAAAAGAATCGACTAACAAGCACATTAAGGACCTTAATTGATACCCTTACTGGGGTACCTTCCATCATCTATGGTTTGATGGGGTTAGCGGTCTTTGTACCATTCACCATCTCAACAACACCAGCAACAAGTGGGAACTTAATTTCTGGTAGTTTAACCTTAGCAGTAATCTTATTACCAGTTATTATTAAGTCTACAGAGGAGTCATTGAAAGTTGTACCTGATGGGTTGAGACAAGCTTCCTTAGCCTTAGGGGCGAATGAGACGCAGACAACATTTAAAGTAGTTTTACCGTCTTCTATCCCTGGTATTTTAACTGCTTCATTACTTGGGATTGGTCGAGTAATCGGAGAATCAGCTGCTTTAATCTTTGCGATTGGTACAGCGGTTAAAGATGATATTTCTATTTTTGGAAAATCAACCTCTTTAGCAGTGCATATTTGGTCGATGATGACTGATGAGCCGGCCAACATTGAACTGTCAAGTACCATAGCTATCATCATCTTGATGATTGTACTATTCTTAAATGTATCGGTAAAATTATTGTCAAAGAAATTCATGAAACCATTGCAATAAAGGAGAAGAAATATGGATAAACTAGTATTTGATATAAAGAATTTGGATTTGTATTACGGAAAGTTTCAAGCCTTAAAAAACATCAATTTAACGATTGAGAAAAATAAGGTTACTGCCTTAATTGGACCCTCTGGTTGTGGAAAATCAACGTTTTTACGTGTCTTAAATCGCATGAATGATTTAATTGAAGAATGTAAAATTATTGGAGATGTTCACTTCCATCAAGAGAATATATATAAAGAACGATTTGATGTCATTGACTTGCGTACTAGGGTAGGGATGGTGTTTCAAAAACCAAATCCATTCCCAATGAGTATTTATGATAACGTTGCTTATGGTCCGAGATGTCAAGGAATCAAAGATAAGGCAAAACTTGATGAGATTGTAGATAATGCATTAAAGTCAGCCGCATTATACGATGAAGTGAGCGATCGTATGAAAGAAAGTGCCATGGATTTAAGTGGTGGACAGCAACAAAGATTATGTATTGCAAGAGCGATTGCAATGGAACCAGAAGTTATTTTAATGGATGAGCCAACGAGTGCACTCGATCCAATTGCGACCTTAAAAATTGAAGAGTTAATTAATGATTTGAAAGAGCAATATACGATTGTGATTGTTACACACTCAATGCAACAAGCTGCACGTATTAGTGACCAAACCGCATTCTTTTTAATGGGAGAATTGATTGAATCAGATCAAACTGATAAAATATTTACACAACCTAAACATAAAGAAACAGAAGACTATATTACTGGTCGTTTCGGATAGGAGAAAAAGATGACAAACAATCGAAAACACTTTATTGATGAGTTAAATGGGCTGTATAATAAAGTACATAATATGGGATTAGAAGTTCTGCAAGGTTATTATAAAATCTTGAAGGCTTGTGAGCAAAAATCCAATGATATTGCTGAGGAAATTATTGACAATGATAAAATGATCAATGATATTGAGATTTCAATCAATGTGGATGCATATTTGCTGATCGCCAAGCAATGTCCAGTCGCAGGAGATTTAAGGAGAATTATCACGGCGCTTAAAGTCGCAACAGATTTGGAACGTATTGGAGATTATGCAGTTAATATGGCTAAGTATCTAATCCATACGAAGAATGAAAATCAAGAACATCTTAATACGATTATTTTTCTTTCCAAACATTTGGTAAAGATGTTAGAGGGAATCATGGAAGCATTTATCAAAGAGGATATCAAACTCGCATTAGAAGTTGATGAGATGGATGAAACCTTGGATGAAGAGTACAAAGTACGCGTAAAAAAACTCATCAAAGTTGGAAAAGAGAAAACAGATGCTGAGGCTGAAGAGGCAATGCGCGCGATTCTTGTTGTCAAACAATTAGAACGAGCGGGAGACCATATTACAAACATCGCAGAGAATATCGTGTATCTTGTAAATGGTAAAAGAGTGGAACTGAACTAATCTATGCTATAATTGTTGTATCGAAAGGGTGTGATTTCCATGAATAAATCTTATCTATGGATAGTGATATCGTATCTATTTGTTCTTTTGTACTTGCTTTTAGTTGGAGATACAACGGTTATGGTTGTTTTCTTGATCGGCTTAATGATTTACCATGCAACTGCCTTGTACCAAGAACGGGAAACCCAGCAAGAACATACGGAATCTAAAATGACCTTGATGCAACATAAGTTATGGCAAACAGAGAAGCAAAAAGAAGAAACCTACTTACAGTTTATATCACTTTCTACGACCTTAGGGAGTGGCGTACTTCATGTAAATGCAGAGGGAAAGATTTCCTTTGCAAATAAAGATTTTATTGAGTACTTTCAGTTAGAAGTTGCGAAGAAGGATTATCAAATATTAACCAACATCAAACCTCTATACAAGTTTGTGAATGAGGCTTATCTTTTAGAGGAATCAAAAAGGGAACAAGTACATTACAAGGAATCTTTTTATGATTTGGTCAGCACACCGATTTTTGAAGAAGGAGTCTTTCAAGGATGTATTGTGATTGTCCACGATATTACCCTGATAAAAACAGCAGAACGTTTTCAAAAGCAATTTACTGCAGATGTATCGCATGAATTAAAAACGCCTTTATCAACGATCAAGGGTTTCTCTGAAATTTTAGGACGAGATGAAGAAATTCCTAAGGAAGATAAGAAAGAGTTCTTTGATATTATTCAAAAAGAAGTGACAAGAATGGAAACCATCATTACAGACTTACTAGTCATTTCGAAGATGGACAGGGTGGACTATGAACTTGAATATACGAAAACCGATATAAGGTCCACAATTGAAGACGCCATTGGTATTTTGAAGCATGATGTTGAGAAAAAGGGTTTAAGCTTACACACAGATATAGAGGCGAAAACCTTTATGTTTGACTATACGAAGATGCATCATGTCATGTTAAATCTTATTAAAAATGCGATGAATTATACGGATGATGGATATATCGAAATAAAAGGGTATGTAAGTAAGAAAAATTATGTCATTGAAGTGATAGATACTGGGATTGGAATACCCTCAAATGATCAGGAGTTAATATTTAAACGTTTTTACCGTGTGGATGCTGCTCGTAGTAGGGATACTGGAGGCAGTGGATTAGGGCTTTCAATCATTAAGAATGTTGTAAGAAAACATGAAGGACACATTGATGTAGAGTCAAGTGAAGGTAAGGGAACAACCTTTCGAATTTATTTACCGATGAAAAAGTAAGAGGAAGAAATTTTTTCCTCTTTTTTCTTGCATGAGAAGGTTCTTTCATATATAATATGTTCGCATATGATATTCTTTGTTTTGATATGTGATATAATACTATTTGGTGGGATGCAGGAATGAAAAAACAAGTGTATTTTCAAATGCTTCTTGATCAGCAAGAGACGAGTTTCCATACGAAAGGAATGCTGGTCGGTCATAAGTTGACCTTCTTAGATCAAGAAGGAGTGAAGAATAGTATTGTTTGGAATCAAAAGCAAATTGAGTATTTTAAAAGCGGTGAAAAGAATATGCACTATATTTTTGAAGAGGGAAAAACTACTTCCGGTGTATATGAATTTGAGAACTTTTCGTTTCATTTTAACATTGAGACAACGTATGTAGAGAAGACCGAGGAACGAATCGTGATACATTTTACCTTAAAACAAGAACGTGACCTAGTTGGTCATCATGAATTATTGATTGAATTAAAAGATGATGAGGAGGAATAACGATGGAGTATAAAGAGTGGGCATTGGTTGATACCGCTGAAGTTGTGTTGAAAAAATCAAAAGAACCGATTGATTTTTATGAACTGTTTGATATCGTTGCCAAAGAGAAGGGGCTATCAGAAGCAGACAAAGAAGAGTTTGTGACACATTTTTATTCAGATATTACGGTTTCTGGACGTTTTGTGTATACCGGAGATAATACTTGGGATTTAAAGGCAAAGCAAAAAATAGAGTTATGGGAAAAAGATGGATCATTTTACAATGAGTACACAGATGTAGAAGACCTTCAACAAGAAATCGAAGAGCCAGTGGTTGAAGAAGAAGTAATCGAAGTCGAAGAACCGGTGGTTGAAGAAGAAGTTGTAACGGTAAAATCTGAAGAGGAAGTTATCATTAAAGATGATGAAACTTTAAATGAGGATGCAGAGAATATATTTGATGACTTTGAAGAGGAAGATGACTTTGACGAAGAGGAATACAACAAATATATGGACACCTACGAAGAAAAATATGATGATTAATCTTGAAAAGTTATTGATTATCTAGAATGCTTTTGATATAATTTTAAAGGGCACACTAAAATGCATAGTTCTCCTATTTAGGGGAACTTTTTTATTATATGGAAATTGATATTCGAGGTGAAAAGATGAAGCAGACGAAGTTTATTTTTGTAACAGGCGGAGTTGTATCGAGTTTAGGGAAGGGGATAGCCGCATCTTCTTTGGGAAGGTTGTTAAAGAACCGTGGGTTGAAAGTGTTTATGCAAAAATTTGATCCATACATCAATGTTGACCCAGGAACAATGTCTCCATATCAACATGGAGAAGTTTTTGTAACGGATGATGGTGCTGAGACGGATTTGGATTTAGGGCATTATGAGCGTTTCATTGATGAGAACTTGTCTCAGGCTAGTAATATTACAACTGGGAAGGTCTATGCCACTGTCATCGAAAAAGAGCGTAGAGGTGACTATTTAGGGGCGACAATTCAAGTGATCCCTCATATTACAAACGAGATAAAGGATCAATTACAGCTGGCCGCTCGTGAATCCAATGCCGATGTCATTATCACTGAGATTGGTGGTACAGTTGGAGATATTGAGTCTCTACCGTTTTTAGAAGCGATTCGCCAAGCTAGAAGAGAGTTTGGTTATCACAATACTATTTATATCCACAATACACTTGTTCCGTATTTAGAAGCAGCAAAGGAAATGAAGACAAAACCAACGCAACATAGTGTGAAAGAACTCCGTTCTTTAGGGATAGCACCTGATATTGTTTTGCTGAGGACCTCACATCCAATCACCAACAATATCCGTGAAAAGATTGCCTTGTTTTGTGATGTTAAAAAAGAAGCGGTTATTGAAGCAAGAGATGCAGAAGTACTCTACGATGTAGCCATTAAATTGAAAGAACAAAACTTAGATGATTTGGTCTTAGACCATTTCCAAATAGAAGCACCTGACTCGGATATGCGAGAGTGGGAAGAGCTTGTCCACCGTGTTAAATCACTGAATAAAGAAGTAACCATAGGACTTGTTGGGAAGTATGTTGCCTTACAAGATGCGTACTTGAGTGTGGTAGAAGCTTTAAACCATGCTGGGTACTTCCATCATACGAAAATAAACATTAAATGGATCAACGCAGGTGAATTAGTTGATGCTGATTTGGAAAGTGTACTGAAGGAGTGTGACGGTATTTTAGTCCCAGGAGGATTTGGTTCAAGAGCAATTGAAGGAAAAATCCGTGCGATTGAGTACGCTAGGGTTCACAAGATTCCATATCTTGGACTTTGTTTAGGGATGCAGTTAGCAACTATTGAGTTTGCAAGAAATGTTTGTGGCTTAGAAGGCGCCAACTCTACTGAAATGGACCCAGATACACCATATCCAATCATTGACTATCTTCCAGAACAGTATGAAGGTATTGATATGGGAGGAACCTTGCGATTAGGTCTATATGATTGCAAGTTAGAAAAAGATACTTTGGCGTATAAAGCCTATCAAAATGATTTGATTAAGGAACGTCATAGACATCGCTATGAGTTTAATAATAAGTATAAAAACATACTTGGAGATTGTGGTATGGTCTTCTCAGGAACCAATCCAAAAACGAACTTAGTAGAGTTGATTGAGTTAAAAGATCATCCATTCTTCATAGCTTCACAGTTTCACCCAGAGTTTTTATCCAGACCACAAAGAGCACATCCCTTATTCCGTGATTTTATAAAAGCATCTCTCTGTGACAAAAAAGACTAAATTGTGTATTGATAAAGGAAGAAGATAAACGGCTTAGTATAGTCGTATTCAAACGAATATGACTATGTGTCATTTATCTTCTTTTTCCAACTTTTCTATGGTATAATACCACTTAGGAAACAGTACAATAAGGAGGTTTTTCAATGTTAGAACGCAAGTTGATTACCAAGGTTCTTGAAGAAGCACTAACAACAAATGCAGATTTTTCTGAAATTTTTATCGAAGACAAATCACAAGCATCTGCATCTATGCTATCAAGCAAAGTTGAACGTGTGAATAATGCAAAGACATTTGGAATCGGGATTCGAGTTGCCAAAGGGTTCCATTCAGTATATGGATATACCAATAGTCGCGAAGAGAGCGATCTATTAAAGTTGGCAAATGATTTGGCTCAGTCTTTCCCAGGAAGCCAAGAGAAACGTAATGTAGAATTAGGGGAAATGAAAAAAGGAAGCAAACACAAGATTAAGATTTTACCAGCATCAGTGGACATGAAAGAAAAGATTGCTCTTTTGAAGCGAGCAGACAAAGCTGCTAGAGAATATAGTGATGTCATTAACCAAGTGATGGTAAATTATCAAGATTATGAGCAAAAAGTATGGATAGCTAATAGTGAAGGGAACTATGTGCATGATGTACGTGTTCGCACGAGATTAGCAATCGCTTCAGTCGCATCAAATGAGACTAGTAAACAACAAGGATTTAATGGTCCAGGTGGTTTCTATGGATTTGAATTCTACACGGATGTAATCAATGTGGAAGAAGCAGCGAAAGAGGCATCAAGAATTGCTGAGGTTATGCTAACCGCAGACCATGCTCCTAGTGGGAAAATGCCTGTAGTGATTGATAATGGATTTGGTGGCGTTATTTTCCATGAGGCATGCGGACATAGTTTGGAAGCAACCAGTGTTGCACCAGGTATGAGTGTCTTTAGTGGTAAAAAAGGTGAACGAATTGCTAGTCCTTTAGTGACTGCGATTGATGATGGTACTATTGAAAACGCGTGGGGAAGTGCAAACTTTGATGACGAAGGGCACCCACAAAAACGTCGTGTATTAATCAAAGATGGTATCTTAAATACGTTTATGGTTGATAAGTTAAATGCAATACGTATGAATGATGAGTTAACTAACTCTGGACGTCGTGAGTCTTATCGATATGCTCCGACTTCTCGTATGACAAACACCTATATTGATAATGGAGAGTCTACGTTTGAAGAAATCATCTCATCTACAGAGTATGGTTTATATGCGAAAAAAATGGGTGGAGGATCTGTAAATCCCGCAACTGGAGATTTCAACTTTTCGGTAGGAGAAGCTTATATGATCCGAGATGGTAAGATTGCGGAGCCTGTTAAAGGCGCAACCTTGATTGGAACAGGGGCTGACGCCTTACTTAAAGTTGATATGGTTGGAAATAACTTGTTGAGAGCCCAAGGTATGTGTGGTAGTGCTTCAGGAAGTATTCCAACAGATGTAGGACAACCGACCATAAGAGTTTCTGAAATTACAGTTGGTGGAAGAAAGGCGGCGAATTAGATGAATTTTGATTTATTATTTGCGAAAGCAAAAGAAAAGAATATACAAGACATTCAAGTTCATGTTGTAGCCGATACAAAATTGGATATAGAGATTTTAAAAGGTGAATTAGAAGAATATACGATTTCTGATACCAAAGGCCTAAGTGTCAAAGGTATTTATGATGGTAAGATGGGGACAGTGTCTACTGAGGTAATCAACGATGAAGAGATTGATTTCATCATTGATAGTGTGATTGCCTCTGCTAAGAATATTGATTCTGAGGATGAAGTGTTCATCTATGGTGGAGACAGTATATATCAAGAGGTAGAAGGTCTTTACAACAAAGAGCTTGAGCAAGTCGATGCGAAAAGTAAAATTGATTTAGTATTTGATTTGGAAAAGAAAACGTTGGCACAAGATAAAAGAATCAAAATGGTACAAGCCTTTTATAGCGAAGTTACACACAAGGTACGCATCATGAACAGTAAGGGCTTAGACCTATCAAAAGAAGTGAATAGTGCGACTGCAGGAGTCTACGTAATCGCAACCGATGGATCAGATCAGCGTACAGGTATTGATTACATTCAAAGCAACGTCTTTAGTGATTTTGCAATTGATGAAATTGCAAAAGAGGGAGCAAAAAGAGCGACGGATGCATTAGGTGCTAAATCGATCAAGTCAGGTGATTATGAGGTAGTTCTTGAGAATAAAGCAAGTGCGAGTTTGTTGGCAGCCCATGTCAATATGTTCTCAGCTGAGAGCGTTCAAAAGGATGTATCGTTATTAAAAGGAAAAGTAGGAGATAAGGTAAGTAAAGAATTAATTTCGATTGTTGATGATCCATTTATGGAGAAATCTCCAAGATCTGGTTCTTTTGATGATGAAGGTGTCGCAACGAAGTATAAAGAACTTGTAAAAGATGGTAAACTAACTGGCTTTATGCATAACTTGAAAACTGCGAAGAAGGATGAAGTTGGTTCAACAGGTAATGGATTCCGTAATGGGATATCCTCAACAAACTTCTATATTGCTCCAGGGCAAACAGACTTTAATAAAGCAATATCTAGCATGAAGAAAGGGTTAATCATTAGTGATCTTCAAGGTACACATGCTGGAACAAGTTCAGTTAGTGGTGATTTTAGTTTACAAGCTTCTGGATATTTAGTGGAAGAAGGTAAAATCGTTCGACCAATATCCTTAATTACTGTAGCTGGAAATTACCTAGAACTCTTAAAAGATGTTACTGAGGTATGTTCGGATTTAAAAATGAATTTCGGATATATTGGAAGTCCATCATTAAAGATAAAGTCATTAGCAATTGCTGGAAATGAATAAAATGTAAAGCCACAAATTTTGTGGCTTTTTCTTATTGCATTGAAAGCATTTTCATTACGTTGCTTTGCTGATTAGTTTACAATAACTTGCCTTTACGGTATAATAAGTTTGATTTTAAAATAATAGGAGGAATTAACAATGGGACTTGTTTCTGCGAAAGAAATGTTAGAAACTGCACGAAAAGAAGGTTATGCTGTAGGACAATTTAATATTAATAACTTGGAATGGACCAAAGCTATTTTGCAAGCTGCTCAAGATCAAAAATCACCTGTAATTTTAGGGGTATCTGAAGGAGCTGCTAAATACATGACAGGATTTTCAACAGTTGTTGGAATGGTAAAAGGAATGATTGAAAACTTAAACATTACAGTGCCAGTAGCACTACATTTAGATCATGGTACTTATGAAGGTGCTAAAAAGTGTATTGAAGCTGGATTTTCTAGTGTAATGTTTGATGGATCACATTATGACATCGATGAAAACATTGCAAAGACAAAAGAAATTGTTGCTTATGCTACTGAGCGTGGTATTAGTGTAGAAGCAGAAGTTGGATCAATTGGCGGAGAAGAAGATGGTGTTGTTGGAGCTGGTGAAGTGGCAGACCCTAAGGAATGTAAAATGATTGCTGACTTGGGTATTAGTATGTTAGCTGCTGGGATTGGAAACATTCATGGTGCTTATCCTGATAACTGGCAAGGATTACGTTTAGATGTATTAAAAGAAATCCAAGACATCACTGGAAAAATGCCATTAGTATTACATGGTGGTACTGGTATTCCTGATAAAATGGTGCGTGACGCAATTGCATTAGGTGTTTCAAAAATCAACGTAAATACAGAATGTCAATGGGTGTTTGCTGAAAAAACACGCGAATACATTGAAGAAGGAAAAGATAAAGTAGGTAAAGGATTTGACCCTCGCAAGATGTTAGCTCCTGGTACAAAAGCTGTTTACGACAAAACAGTTGAAAAAATGACTTTATTTGGTTCGATTAATAAAGCATAAGATTTCACAAAAGGGTGTTGCGAAATGGAAACAGTACTATTAAAAGATTTTGCTTCTTGGAAAATGGAAAATGATCCTATTTTTCACGAGTTCGAAGCAAATAAGAATATAATATATGAACGATTGGAGCCTGTTTATAAGGTGCTAAATTACTTATATAATCAGGTTTGTGAAGGTGAGGAATTAGACGAAGATAAGGAAACTATTTTCCAAGTTGGATTTAACTACTTACATTCACAGTTTGAAGTCATTAAAATTTATTATGAAACTCTATTTCAATCATCTTGTGACGACTTTATGGATTATAGTGAAATGCTGCTGTATCTTCTTTATATTTTTGATATTAAGAATGATTTAGAAAATCATGGATATGATTCGGAAATTGAGGAATTGAATGATTTAGAGACAGTCATAGAAAACATGATTGTGGAACGTAGAAAAGACGATATGTATGTAAAAACACAAATGAATCTTGTATTGGAAAACGTCTTTAAAGATGTGGATTATGAATATGTTTCTATTATTGATATATTTGTTGAGATAGCAGAAACATTTGGTCTATTCTTATATGAGGAAGAAGAAATTGTGTTAGGAAGAGAAGTATAAAATCAGGGTGCTATATGCACCCTAATTTTATGAGTATTTTACTTATCATAGATGCAAATCTATTGTATAATGAAGTGCTTTACATTGAAAAAGTATAGGTGATATTATGGGAATACTTGAAGACATTCGAACAATAAAAGAAAAAGACCCTGCGGCTAGGCATGTGATAGAGATATTACTTACCTCACAAGGTCTTCATGCAATATGGGCTTACAGAGTTGCTCATGTTTTCTGGAAGATAAAATTAAAACTTTTAGCTAGGATTATTAGTGGAGTTGCACGCTTTTTTACTGGCATTGAAATTCATCCAGGTGCGACAATTGGAAAGCGATTTATGATTGATCATGGAAGTGGAGTTGTCATTGGCGAAACAACTGTAATCGGTAATGATGTCCTAATCTACCATCAAGTGACACTAGGTGGAACTGGGAATGATTCAGAGCATAAGAGACACCCATCTATCTGTGACCATGTAATGATTGCTGCTGGTGCTAAGGTGCTTGGAAACATTCGTGTTGGACTTGGAGCAAAGATTGGTGCAAACGCTGTTGTGCTGAAAGATGTACCTCCATATTCTACCGCTGTGGGGCTTCCTGCTAGATTTATTCAGAATGAAGTTTTAAATAAAGAAGATTGTAGTTTGGCAAACAAATAAGGATTTCCTTTTTGTTTGCCTCTTTTTTTATGTATAATAAAGGTAGGATGTTTTAATGAAAGAAGGGATTTTCATGTTTCAAGGAACTTATAAGGCAGCTGTAAGAGTTAGTTTTGTTTACTTTTTATTTAGTAGTTTATGGATTTTTGGAACGGACACACTTTTGACTCTTTTTTTAGATGATGTTGAATCGATAAGAAATATTAGTTATATTAAAGGTGTTTTCTTTGTCTTTATGTCGTCTTTAATTGTCTATTACTTGATTAAGCACGAAATCAATTTAATCAATAAAGCGAAAGAAGATATCAATGTATTAGAAAATTATGATTCTCTGACAAAGTTATACAATCGTAGTAGATATGAGAAATATCTTGTAGATGTTAGAGAAAGAGAGGTTCATGGAGGAATATTACTTTCAGATATCAATGGACTTCGTATCTTTAATGAAGCTTTTTCTTATAAGAGTGGCGACGATATACTCTTAAGATACTCAAATGTCTTACAGCAGATATTTCCAAACGATTTCATTGCTCGACTTGGTGGTGATGAGTTTGTTGTTTTTATTGAAGGTATTGAGCAAGAAAAACTCTATAAGAACATCCAACAGCTAAAGAAATATATGATGACATTTTCTTATGAAGGTGTCCCGGTAGATGTATCCATTGGATTTTCAATGGTGTCTGAGGTTAGCAGTCAGATTAGTGAACTCACTGCGATTGCTGAAAGAAGACTAAATAAAGATAAATTATTGCAAGCAAGTAGTTCTAGTAATGCCTTGATTACTTCTTTACAAACAACTTTGTTTGAGCGAAGTGATGAGACTGAGCAACATGCTGAGCGCATGCGAGATATGTGTGAACGAATGGGGAAATATCTTAATTTTAGCGATGCACAAACCAATGATTTAAAGTTATTAGCTTTACTTCATGATATCGGTAAAATCGGTATAGATGATGCTATCCTAAAGAAACCAGGGAAGTTGACAAAAGAAGAAATGGAAGAAATGAAACAACACCCTACTATTGGGTATAGAATCGCAAGTACAATACCTCAACTTGAGGCCATATCTTATGATATATTAACTCATCATGAGTGGTATAATGGCGAAGGATATCCGAAAAAATTACAAGGTGAAAACATACCTTTAAATTCTCGTATTTTATCGATAGTAGATGCGTATGATGCGATGACAAATGATCGAGTTTATCGTAAAAAGATTTCCAAAGAAGAAGCGATTGAAGAGCTAGTTAGGTTTAAGGGAATTCAGTTTGACCCTAATCTAGTAGATGCTTTTATTGATGAGTTTGTAAAAAAATAGACTACATTTGTAGTCTATTTTTCATTTTCTGCATATAAATCAGTTGATAGATAGCGTTCCCCATTACTTGGAGAAACAGTCAAAATTGTTTTTCCTGGTCCAACTTTTTTTGCCAACTCTAATGCTGCATATACGTTGGCACCGGTCGATATTCCTACAAAGAGACCAGACTCTTTTGCAAGGTTTCTAGCTGTTGTGAATGCATCCTCATCAGATATCTTTATGGCTTCATCGTATATAGAAGTATCAAGTATATCTGGTATAAATCCAGCCCCGATACCTTGAATTTTATGTTTACCTGGTTCTTCGCCATTTAGAACGGCGGATGTTTTTGGCTCAACGGCTTTAATAGATACGTTTGGAAGGTGTTCTTTTAGAATAGTTCCAACACCTGTCACTGTTCCACCAGTTCCAACACCTGCTACAAAGTAATCGACGTTTGGTAAGTCTTCTAGTATTTCTAAAGCTGTATGAAGCATGTGTGCTTTAGGATTGTTGAGGTTCTTAAATTGCATTGGCATAAAATAATTATGCTCATCAGCAAGTTCTTTTGCTAGTCGGATAGATTCTTTTATACCTTTTTCTGCAGGAGTTAGTAGAAGTTTTGCTCCATACCCCCTCAGAATTTTTCTTCGCTCGATGCTCAAACTATCCGGCATTGTTAATATAATAGGATAGTTCTTCGCCGCTGCGACCATAGCCAAGCCAATTCCGGTGTTACCACTGGTAGGTTCAATAATTGTTTGTCCTTTGTTCAATAGACCAGCACTCTCAGCAGCCTCAATCATTTGTATAGCGATACGATCTTTCACACTTCCTCCAGGATTAAACCACTCTAATTTTAAGTAGACATCAGCCATGGTGTCGTCTGTGAATTTATTAAGTTTAACTATTGGTGTTTGACCAATTAGTTCATATATATTATTTACAATCATATTCGTCACTCCTTTGATAGTTATTATAACGAATTATATCGGATTAGACCAATATTATGATAAGAAAAAAAGAACCAATCATCGATTGGTTCTAGTTACTTCTAGGCTTCATGTGTGGGAACAAGAGTACATCTCGAATAGAATTAGAGTCGGTTAATAACATGACTAATCTATCAATACCAATACCGATTCCTCCTGTTGGTGGCATCCCATATTCTAGCGCTTCAACATAGTCTAAATCCATTTCAGTTGCTTCGTCGTTTCCTAGTTCTTTTTCCTTTAATTGATTCATAAAACGCTCTTTTTGGTCGGTTGGATCATTTAGTTCACTAAAGGCATTTCCATACTCACTACCATTGATAAAGATCTCAAAACGTCTAGTAAATCTAGGATCGTTCGGGTCTTTTTTTGCTAGTGGACTAATTTCAATTGGGTGCCCATATACGAAGGTAGGTTGCACTATTTTTTCCTCACAAAATTCCTCGAACAATAAGTTTAGAATATGTCCCGTACCAGTATAATGATCTGGAACTTCTAAACCTTTTTCTTCGGCAAACTTTTTAGCGTCTTCGAAGTTCATATTTTCATCCCAAAAATCAATACCAACTTCTTCTTTAACTAAGTCAGCCATATGGTATTTCTTCCACGGCTCAACAAGGTTGATTTCTTGGCCTTTATACTCGACTACTTCCTTGTCTAATTTACGGGCTACAGTTGACACGAGATACTCAGTTAGTTCCATCATCGTTTCCATGTTTCCATAAGCTTGATAGAGTTCTAACATGGTAAACTCAGGATTGTGCTTATGACTCATACCCTCATTACGGAAGTTACGACCAATCTCATAAACTCCATCAAATCCTCCAACAATTAGACGTTTTAGATATAGTTCAGGAGCAATTCTTAGATAGAATGGCATATCTAGTGTGTTGTGGTGGGTTTTAAATGGACGAGCAGAAGCTCCTCCTAAAATGGGATGTAAAATAGGTGTTTCTACTTCTAAATATCCACGTTCTGTCAATAACTGACGAATCAAACTTATAATTTGTGAACGTAAAATAAAGGTTTCTCTTGATTTATCGTTTGTAATCAAATCAACGTAACGTCTTCTATAGCGTTCTTCAATATCTTTTAATCCATGATACTTTTCTGGTAATGGGCGTAAAGATTTTGTCAAGTGTGTATATTTACTTACACGGATTGATAGTTCACCCGTTCTTGTTTTCATTACGTGGCCTTCTACACCGATAATGTCACCCAAATCAGCCTTTAAGAACATATTAAAATCCTCTTCACCAAGTTCATCTAAACGTACATAAAGTTGAATTTGGCCAAACTGATCCATAATATGGGCGAATCCAGCCTTTCCTTTTCCACGTTTCGTCATGATTCTTCCTGCGATGCGAACTGGGTTCGTGTCCATTTCATGTAGTTCTTCTTTGCTGTATTGATCATATTGTTCATGGACAGACTTGGTAGATGCGTTTCGGTCGAAACGGTGACCAAATGGGTCAACCCCTTGATCTAGGAGTTCTTGAAGTTTTTCTCTTCTTACTATTTCTTGTTCTGATAATTTTTCCATACTTTCACCTCATTAATCGCTATATTATAACATAAATAAAACAAAATAGTACAGCATTGTACTATTTTGTTGCGGATTTTAATGCTTCTAAGTTTTGATACATAATTGACATATAACTTTTTCCGTTCTCACGCTCTTCAATAGTGATGTTTCCTAAACCATGAAGAAAGAGTTGGTCGGCTGTTCCTTGATTCTCTCTTAATGCCTCAAGTAACTGATCTCCAGCAGGAGAATTTGAGTTTGTTTCAAAGAGAATATATTCAATCTCGTGGAATAAAGCTTCTTCAACAAATTCAATGATATCACCAGGAATATCTTCTGTTGAGTGAGCACTCATAGATAAGGATAATATTTCAATATCGTAGCGTTCATGCCAGTACATGAACAACATAGATGTTGTGATGATTGGTTTGGTTGCTAAGTCAGCCATTGCTTGGTAATCTTGATGAAGTTTTTCAAGTGCCGCACTTAAAACAGTGAAGTTTGAGTTGTATAGTTCACTGTTTTCAGGAAAAGCAACTAATAGTTCATCTCGCACAAGCTCGGCCGCTTCCAACATACGAACTGGATCAAGCCAAAAATGTGGGTCTTCTGACAATGCGTTTGGATCACATGTCTCTGCTTCATGATGTTCCTCTTCAGTATGTTCTTCTTCACCATGATCATGTGTATGGGTATAACAAACTTCATTGTAGGTTATGGAACTAGATACATCAATTAGTTCCACATCAGCATCTTTAAATGTTGTATCTGCGTTATTAGGAATGTAAGTGTCAACCCCAGCATTCACATAGAATAATAAATCTGCATTAATCATATCAATGATTTCTTTTGCAGACCAATCGATTGAATCGCTATGAGTATTGGATCCAGGAACGCGTTCAATACTAACGGTATCGCCTGCAATTTCACTGACTAAGTACTCCATCGGATATACAGTAACATAGACTACATTTTCACTTGTGTCACCATCTTCACGGCAAGCAGAAAGTGAGAAGGTAAGTAGAATACTTAAGATTAATATTGTTATTTTTTTCATGTTCATCACCTTTACATTGATTATAAAAGAAAAGTGCTCAAAAAGCAATCTACAAATGCTTTTCCTCAAGGATTTCAAACATGTTTTGAGCATGTTCTTTTTTCGTCGAATCTCTAAGTTCTAGAACTTTAACTTTTAGTAGTTTGTTTCCGAATTGTATGGAAATAATATCATTTTCTTCTAATTTTGTACTAGCCTTCGCTTGATGATCATTGACAAAAATTCGACCGTTGTCTGCGATTTCCTTAGCGATGGTACGTCTCTTAATGATACGTGATACTTTTAAAAATTTATCTAATCTCATTAGGGTCTCCTTTTTTTAAGAAAAAGGGGAAGAATCCCCTTTTATTCTTTTGGTTCGTTTTCTTCTTGTGCTTGGTTTTCGGTAGTTGGTGTAGTATCTTCTACTTTTTCTTTATCAGCAGCTTCTTTTTTTGCCTTTTTCTTTTCCCACCAACCAAGAGTTTGCTTGTCAACGATTTCGTAAATATCTTCTTTTGTTAAGGTTTCAACTTCAAGGAGATATTTGGCAATACGTTTAACTAAATCGATGTTTTCAGTTAAGATATTTTTGGCATTTGTGTAACATTCATCAATGATTTTACGTACTTCATTATCGATTTCTAAAGCGACTTGATCACTAAAGGTTTTATCGGTTGCGTAATCTCTTCCTAAAAAGACAGATCCTCTACGTTTTTCATATTGGATTGGACCGAGAGAACTCATACCATATTCAGTGACCATAGAACGTGCAATTTCTGTTGCTTTTTGGAAGTCATTGTGCGCTCCTGTTGATACTTCATTGAAGATGATCTCTTCACTAACTCGTCCACCTAATAAACCTGTAATCTGGTCTATTAAACTTTGTCTGGTCATTAAGAAAGATTCCTCTTCTTCAGGTAACATTAAAGCATATCCTCCAGCTTCTCCCCGAGGGATAATCGTTACCTTGTGTACGATGTTTGCGTTATCCAGTTTGATACCTAAGACAGCATGCCCAGCTTCATGATGCGCAATGAAATTGCGCTCTCTTTTCGTAAATACACGAGACTTTTTAGCAGGTCCCATCATCACACGGTCTACTGCTTCATCAATGTGGTAAATCTTAATGAATGGTTTATTTTCTCTTGCTGCTAATAAGGCAGCTTCATTCAGTAGGTTTTCTAAATCTGCACCAGTGAATCCAGGTGTTCTTCTGGCTATCTCTTCAAAGGTAATCTTTGGGTCTATTTTTTTGTTTTTTGAATGTACTTTTAAAATCGCTTGACGACCTTTGATATCAGGGCGACCAATGGTAATTTGACGGTCAAAGCGACCAGGTCTTAATAATGCAGGGTCTAAAACATCTGCGCGGTTAGTCGCAGCCATAACGATGATTCCAGAGTTTGTTCCGAATCCATCCATTTCGACCAATAATTGGTTCAAGGTCTGCTCACGTTCGTCGTGACCTCCACCTAGTCCAGTACCACGTTGGCGACCTACAGCATCAATTTCATCAATGAATACGATACATGGGGCATTTTGTTTTGCAGTTTTGAACATATCACGAACTCGACTTGCTCCAACACCGACAAACATTTCTACAAAGTCTGATCCACTGATTGAGTAGAATGGAACATCCGCCTCACCAGCTACAGCTCTTGCAAGTAAGGTTTTCCCGGTTCCAGGAGGGCCTACTAGTAGAACCCCCGTTGGGATGCGAGCACCTAGGGCCATATATTTTTTCGGGTTGCGTAAAAAGTCGATGATTTCGGCCATTTCTTCTTTTTCTTCTTCAACACCCGCAACATTCGCAAAGGTCGTTGTTTTTCCTTTGTTTAAACGAGCCTTGTTTTTCCCAAAGTCAAATGCTTGTTTATTTCCACCACCGCTTCGCATAAAGAAACCAACAATAACAAGTAAAATAATTATTGGCAATATGATGACAATGATATTCAAGAAACCATAAGTAGCTCCTGGTTCATGAATATAATCTACATTGTTGTCTTTTGCTAGTTGGATGACTGTTTGCAAAGAATCTTGTGTCGGTAATACAACGGTATAATTCGCACCATTTGTTAGTTGACCTTCAATTTCATAAGCACCAGCGTTGATATCCCCTGGTGTAGGAGTAGATTCAATCGTTGAAACTTCTCCACTTTCTATTTTTGTTACAAAATCTGTGTAGTTATACGTGATTACTTCCTCAGATGTTCCAGTAAATCGGAATACTATCGCTACGATAAACGCAAGGATAATCCCCATCACTATGAGGTTTCCAAATCTACTTTGAGGAGGCTTTATTTGTTTGTTGTTAGCCATAATTTCACTCCTTACTTATATACGCTTTCTTTTAATACTCCGACATATGGCAAATTTCGATATTTTTCATCAAAGTCTAAACCAAACCCAACGACAAATTCTTTTGGAATCACTTTTCCAACATACTCAGGTTTTAGTTCTACGACTCTACCTTCAGGTTTATCTAGAAGGGTAGCGATTTTCACACTGTTCGCTCCACGATACATTAGAAGCTCAGTGATTACTTTTATCGTACGTCCAGTATCAACAATGTCTTCTGCGATGATGATATCTCTTCCTGATACTGAGATATCTAAATCTTTTGATATTTTGACGTCTCCAGAAGAGGAAATCCCTCCATGGTAACTTGATACATCCATAAAGGCTAATTCGACATGGATATCCATCTCAGTAACCAACATACCCATGAATGGAACACACCCTTTTAATAGACCAATAACCAAAGGGTATTTCCCTTTGTAATCCTTTGAAAGTTGTTTTCCCATTTGTTTTGCAATGTCTTTAATTTCTTCTTCACTTACTAATACTCTTTCGATATCATTATCTAACATTCGTCCACCTCATATATATACAGTTTATTTGGCAAGTCATCTTGGTAGCCTTTTTTTATACCAGCTATCCATTGGACATATTCATCATCAGCAATCATCAGAATTTTGTCTCTCTTTGATAGGGGGATTTTTTGATCTATCAAGATGTCTTTCACTTTCTTCGTACCCTCTTTAAGCTTTATTCTATCGCCATTCTTACGGTTTCTAAGATATAACGGAAATACTTTTTCATTATAACATAATTCAAAATATTTTCTATGATTATGTTCTAATTTCTCATGGCTAAATAGAAAACTGCGATTATCACTTACAAAATATTCTCCCGCTTTAGGTATTTTTATATTGATTGGCTCATGGTCTTCTATTTTAGCGATATAAAAGACTTCATATTCTTTAATCCATTCATATGTTTTTCCTAGAGCGTAGAATTGATTGGGCTGATTTGAATGAATAAGTTCAATTAGTTTTTGATACTGTTTGTATGATACTTCAACAGAATCATCGGTTGCTTTGTTAATGACTTTTTCAAGTACTTTTATTTGGACACTCTTATCTAACTCTTTAAAGGGCTCAATTGGTAGTGTTCTATACATGTAATATTGATGCATAAAGTCTTGGCTAGCCTGTTCAATAAAATTGTCTGCATCTTCCATATACTCTGTGAACTGAATCATTTTCTCGAAGAAAGATGGATTTTCTTCTTTAAGAAGTGGAACTATATATTTTCTGAATCTATTTCTTGTATAGGTATCCTCTTCGTTACTAGCATCTTGAAAATAAGGAATGCCTTGTGTTTTTGCATAGGCATATAAATCTTCTTTTGGAACATGGAGAAATGGTCTAGCGATAGTATAATTTCGTCTTTTTACACGACGCTTCATTCCACTATATCCACTGAAAGACGATCCTCTTGTGATACGCATGAAGATGGTTTCTATTTGATCATCTAAATGGTGAGCGGTTAACAAATAGTTTGCATTGTACTTCTGTGCTAATGCTTGGAAGAACTGATATCTAGCTTTTCGAGCGCTAGCTTGAAAGTTGCCCTTGTTGTTATGATGATAGATGTATCCTTCAAAGGGGCACTTGTATGCATGTGCGATCTTTTGAATTTCTTGATACTCTATATCAGACTCTGGTCGCATTTTATGATTGATATGTGCTACAACAATGCATTTAGGAGGTAAGATTTTGGTCATGATGTCTAAAAGAACCATTGAGTCAACGCCTCCGCTAACTGCAATGATGATTTTATCTTCCTTTTGAAATGAGAAGTCCTTTTGAACTGTTTTGATTAAAGTGTTCAACATATGCATCACCTTTTGTATATTATACCATAGCTTAAAATGTTTTTGTGTATCATGATTTTTTGTTTATTTTGTGTAAAAATCTGTATAGATTCAATGGTCGAGAAAAATAGTAAGAGAGTTCTGTCTTGTCTTATGATATAATGAGAACAAGAAAATTGAGGAATGGAGTAGAGAGATGTTTAAACTAAAAGGATTGAGTAAAAAAGAGCGTGCTTGGGTATTATATGATATCGCGAACTCAGCTTTTGTATTGACAGTCATTACGGTCTTGTTTCCGATTTTATATGAAGGTGTATATATGAGTGACTATGTTGCCTCTGGAATTGATGCTGGGACAGATCAATATAAGAATTTGTGGGAAAATGGGTCACGTATTTTTAAGTATTTGACAAGTGCTATTGCGTTAACCGTGGCTATTTTAAGTCCAATTATGGGGGCTTGGTCAAATTACCGTGGAAACAAAAAGAAGTTCTTTAAAATCTTCTTAACTATGGGAATTATTGGTGGTTTTGGTGTCGCGATTCCTGGATTAGATTGGTTAGTGTTGCTTGTCATTTTTACTATCTCTAGTATTGGATACAATTTGACCAATGTTATATACGATGCATTTTTGGTTGATGTGGCTGAAGAGGAACGATTGGATTTAGTAAGTTCAACTGGTTTCGCCTGGGGATACATTGGGTCTTTGATTCCTTTCTTTATCGGAATTATTCCCTATGCCTTAGTGACCTTTGGTATCTTAGATGAAGGATTAGGCCATCTTGCGATTAGTTTTGCCTTTGTTGTTTCTGTTTTATGGTGGTTATACTATTCCATTCCGATTGTGAAGGATGTTGATCAACTATACAATATAGAGCAATCAGCAAAAACTTTAGGGAAATCCTTGAAAAGACTTGGGAAGACTTTCATAGAAATCCGTGCGTACAAGTATATTTTCTTGTTTTTAATTGCCTACTTACTATATATTGATGTAGTAAACTCAGTCATTCGTTTGGCAACCAATATTGGATCAGATTTAGGAATTGGGCCTGCGACCATGCTTGGAGTTATCGTCATGGTACAGATTATTGCGTTTCCTTCGGCCATTATTTATGGTCGTTTGACCGTTCGTTTTGGTGGGAAAAATATGATTTACTACGGTATTTTTATGTACGCTGTAAGTGTCATTGTTGTCTATTTGATTCGTGAAGATACCACGTATTTAATGTGGATTGTTGGAGCACTTATTGGGACAGCGCAAGGTGGAATACAATCTGTTAGTAGATCATACTTTGCGAGAATGTTGCCAATTGAAAAAGCAAATGATTTTTTTGGATTCTTTAGCGTTTTTGGTCGATTTGGTGGAATCTTCTCTCCATTTATCATAGCATCTTTCCAAAAGTCTCTAGGAATAAATACAGCAGTCTTATTGTTGTTGGTTCCTCTAGGGATAGCAATCCTTTTATTATTGTTTGTTCGAGATGAGAAAGTTAGAAAGGATATTGAATTTGAATAAAATAGTATTAGCTAGTCAGTCACCAAGAAGAAAAGAACTGATGCAATTGCTGGATTACGATTTTATCGTTGCGAAGAGTGATGTGGAGGAAGTCTTTGATTATTCCTTAGAAGTTGAAGAGATGGCAATGGACTTAGCTTTGCAAAAGGCAAAAGATGTAGCGAAATTTTTTCCAGATGCGATTGTGCTTGGTTTCGATACGATTGTTGTATATAAAGATAAAGTTTTAGGTAAACCGAAAGATGATTTAGAGGCAGAAGAGATGCTTACAATGCTTTCGGGTGCAACACACAGGGTCATAACTGGCGTAGCCTTTATTTTTGATGAGAAGGAAGAAGTCTTTTATTCATCAACAGATGTTGTATTTGAGAAACTAGAGCGTAAGGAAGTAATGGATTATATTAAGTCAAAAGAACATGTGGACAAAGCTGGTGCATATGGCATACAAGGTAAAGCAGCTAAGTTTGTACGGGAAATTGCGGGGGATTTTTACAATGTTATGGGACTACCGGTCTCTATGTTGTATGAACGATTAAAAAAATATCAATAAGGAGTCAACTTAGTTTGGCTCCTGTTTTTTTATTTTATGCATTTTGTTGTACAATATATGTAAGACATAGAAATTTCATAGACAGTTACTTTTCCTTATGATAGAGTAGACTTGTCTTTAGAGGAGTGATGGTATGTTTAAGGTCAAGATGCGTCATCTGAACGAGAAAGAGGTTAAAGAGAGATTGCATATTAGGAATGCGGATTCTTATAAGTTTGTTTTGACCGATGATAAAGATCTTACTGAAATAGGAAAAATATCAATTGTATTTCAAGAGCATCAACTTCCAGATATTAACCGAATGATAGATTATTTGGTCCTGGGAGAAGAGGTGTATATCTTAGGATATAATGAGCGTGGAGAAAAACGTGTAGATGCTCGTAATATTTTGTATTTTTCTATGGACGGAGATGACCTTTATGCTTACTTGTTGCATACGAGTCTGATTGTAAAGTATAAGCTGTATGAACTAGAAGAAATGCTTGAAAAGAAAGGCTTCATTCGAACAAGTAAACATGCGATTGTGAATATGACAAAAATCAATTACATCAAACCAGCCATCAATTCGAAAATTGAGCTTGAAATGATCAATAATGAGATCATTGAAGTAAATCGAAGTTATCTAAAATCCTTTAAAGAAGCATTGAAAAATTAAGGAGGTTTTTCTATGTTGTTTTTAATCAACAATCCACTTGTTTTTATTGGACTTATACTAATCCTTACTTTAATGTTTTTACTAGCAAGGCAAATGATTAAAGAAATTCGTTACAATAAATTATTGGCAAGAAAGAAGGAAAAATTACGTTATTTTGAGGGACCAAAAGGATCAAACAAACGTCTTTATATGTTTGGTGGTATGGCCTTAGCACCTGTTTTGATACTTGGGTTGTTTTTAGGTATTCGTTTATCGCAAAATGATGAGTTCGTAGATGATCGTTTTATGAGTATATCTAGTGGCCAACAAATTATTGAGTTACAAAAGGATTTTCAAGAGAAATATCTTTCCACTTATCGTAACTTCTTTTTTGGTGCAGTAGATCAAGAAATGGCTCCAGAAGCTGATGGTGCTGGGGAAGATGTAGGAGACCAAGGTAGTGATGACTATTCAGACACCAACAATCAGGTTGAGGGTGTCGATGAGATGGATAATGTAGTAACGGATGGTAAGTACATTTACACGATGCATCAAAATACGGTACGTGTGACCTTAGCCTTTACTGTCTCAGAGGAATATGAAGCATTGTCACATTATAAAACAATTTCCTTAGGAGATAATTTTCAGGCGAATGGTTTGTATATAGATGAGGATTATCTTGTAGTCGTTGGATATACCTACGAAGAATATCAAACGTATCCTGATGACAAAGAAGGAGTACCTGAAGAAGATTATGGCTATGGATACTATTATCGATCAAGTGTTGGTGTGAAGGTCTATGATGTACAAGATGACTTTGCTTTAGAAAGTTCCTACGGATTTGAAGGTTCAATGATTGGAACTCGTAAGATTGGGGATCAATTGATAGTGATTACCTCAAACTACTTACCTTATACTGAAGAACAAGCAGAGATGGATGTGTTCTTACCTGAATATAATATTAATGATGAAAGCTTTGTAGCGGATTATGAAGATATTCGATACATTGAAGGAAGTAATCCGAATGTCTTTATGACTTTTTATAGTGTAAATTTGGGAACTGAAGAAGTGGATCAAAATGTATTATTAGGAGATTCTGCATACAATTTATATGTTTCAAATAACAATATATATTTAGTTGGTAGTGTGTATATGTTTTCTCCACTTGCGGATGTATTAAACCTAGAAGAACCTGTGACGGAAACGAAGACTGCGATTATCAAGTTATCCATTGATGATTATGATTTGACATTTAGACATTTAGCACATATCAGTGGGTTCACCTTGAATCAATTCTCTATGGATGAGCATAATGGATATTTACGCATTACAACCACGACTAGTCGTTGGCGCTTTGATGATCGAGAAATCAACAATCGTCTCTACATATTAGATGACGAACTAAAAGTAGTGAGTGTACTGGAGAATTTAGGAAAACCAGGTGAAACAATTCAATCTACTCGTTTTGTAGGTGAGTACGCATACTTAGTGACATTTGAACAAACGGATCCATTTTATGTAATTAACGTGTCTAATCCACTGGAACCTTATGTAGAGGGTGAACTAGAAATTCCTGGATTCTCTAGTTATTTACAGCCATATGGTAATGATTTTATGTTGGGTATTGGATTTGGAGATACAAAAGGTGGTACTCAAGGAATAAAAATTTCTTTGTATGATATTCGAGACAAGACGAATCCTATAGTCTTTGATGAGATTATTTATGATTACAGTGCATTTGGATTTGCTTATACATCGGTGACTTATAATCATAAAGATTTGTTACTCAGTTATGCCAAAGGACTAATAGCACTACCGTTTACTTCTTACAATTATTCAAGCGAAGACGGTCAGTACTATAACAGTGGAATTATGGTCTTCCATGTTGATGAAGTAGAAGGACTACGTTTTGATGGATTTGTGCAACATGAAGTAGACGCTAATGAAAATGTCTACGTGTATAAAAGCAAGTTTATTGATCAGTATCTCTACACGATCAGTAATCAGTATATAAAAGTTTCTACGATAGAAGATCCACTCACCATTTTAAATAGTTTATCATTTGAATAAAAAGAAAGGACACTAATCATAGTGTCCTTTTTGATAGGCTTTATAAACAATCTTTTACTGCTTTTGATACCCTTTGTACAACAAGTTTATTAAAGGGTGAAGGAATGATATAATCCCTTGAAAGCTCGTCTAAACTGATAATATCAGCGATAGCGTTCGCTGCGGCTATTTTCATTTCCTCTGTAATATTCTTTGCTTTTCCTTCAAGTGCTCCTTTGAAGATGCCAGGAAATGCGAGTACGTTATTAATTTGGTTGGGATAGTCGCTACGACCAGTTCCTACAATATATGCGCCGCCATCAATTGCTTCTTCATAGGGTATTTCAGGATCTGGATTTGCTAAAGCAAAGACAATTGCTTTCTCCTTCATAGATTGAATCATTTGTTTGTTAACTATATTTTTAACGCTAACACCAACAAATACATCAGACTCGATAAACAGTTCTTCGAGTGAACTTGCATCTGTGTCTTGCAAAATACCTTCATCAAGCAATGCTTGTTCTACGACGGATTGTTCAGGATAGTTCTTTTTAGATACTACACCTAATTTGTTGTAGCCAACGATATGGGTAGCTCCTAAGTCGGTTAGGAGTCTAGCAATACTATTTCCAGCAGCCCCTGTACCAGACAATACTATTTTAACATCTTTGATGTCTTTTTTGGCTAGTTTTAAAGCATTGATAATTGCTGCACTTACTACGATTGCAGTTCCGTGTTGGTCATCGTGGAAGACAGGTATATCTAAAATGTTTTTCAACGTTTGCTCAATACGGATGCATTTTGGAGCGGAGATATCTTCTAGATTAATCCCACCAAAGGAAGTCGTAATATTTTTCACAATGTTGATGAATTCATCCTCATCTTGTGTATTGATGCATATAGGAAAAGCATCAATATTAGCGAATTCTTTAAATAAGACTGCCTTACCTTCCATGACTGGCAAAGAAGCATCTGCACCGATATTTCCTAACCCTAACACCGCGCTTCCATCCGTGATTACTGCGACCATATGTCCTTTAGATGTATAATCATAAATTTGACTTCTATTCCTATAAATCTCTTCACAAGGTTTGGCTACACCTGGACTATAAGCAAGAGATAGATCATCTATGTTTTTTACAGATACTCTTGAAGTTACATTTAATTTACCCTGATTTTCTTTGTGCAGGGCTAAACTCTTTTCTTTTAATGTATCTTTATTCATAGTTTGTCCTTAAAGATATTATTTCCATGAACGTCATACGCAACAAAACATGGGAAATTATCAACTTCAAGTTCATAAATTGCTTCCGCACCTAAATCTTCATAAGCAACAATCTTACTTGATTTGATGCGACTACTTAAAAGCGCTCCAGCTCCGCCTGTAGCAATAAGGTATACTGCATTATTCTTTATCATAGCTTGTCGAAATCCTTCACTACGGTCACCTTTTCCAATCATCAGTTTTAGACCATCCTCCATAAGAGGAACTGCTAACTCGTCCATTCTATAACTGGATGTTGGACCACTTGCTCCGATGGCGAATCCTTCTTTTTTTGGCGTAGGCCCGACGTAGTAGATAATACTACCGTCAATTGGTATTGGATAGTTTTCTTCTTTTAGTAAACGAATATGCGCTTGGTCTCTAGCAGTATATATAGTCCCGGAGATGAGTACTTTTTCTCCAACCTTCAGTTGCTTAATATCTGAGTCTTTGATTGGTGCTTGTAAGTGAATCATATGATCACCTCTGTATGTCTTGCGGAATGACACTGAATATTAATCGCAACTGGTAAACTAGCTATATGCATTGGTAGATAGTTTATTTTTACAGCCAAACATGTTGTGTCTCCACCAACTCCCATGGGTCCCACACCAAGTCGATTAATTTCTTCATATAAATCATTTTCTAGTTTCGCTATAATTGGGTCATCGCTGGAATCATCAAGTGGTCTCAATAGAGATTCTTTTGCAATGATTGCACTCTTCTCAAAGTTTCCACCCAAACCAATTCCTACGATTATAGGTGGGCAGGGTTTCCCACCAGCTTGAAAGACTGTATCAAGGACAAGTTTCTTTACACCCTCTATCCCTGCTGCGGGTGTCAACATTTTAACGGTACTCATGTTTTCACTCCCACCACCTTTAGAGGCAATTTTCAAAGTAACTTTATCACCTTTCACATAACGAATATGCACCATTGCTGGTGTATTATCTTTCGTGTTTACCCCATCAAACGGGTGATTTACCATTGATTTTCTGAGGTATCCTTCTTGATATCCCTGCTTGACACCTTCGTTAATTGCTCGGTAGATATCACCTTCGATGTGTGCATTAAAACCTATTTCAGCAAAGACAACAACAAGCCCGGTATCTTGGCAAAGAGGGACATTCCCCTCTTTAGCAATTTCACTATTTTCGATGATATCATCTAAAATAGAACCTGCGATAGTTGAGCGCTCCTTTGCTTTTGCTTTTTGTATGAGTGAAACAAGTGACTGGTCCAACTCATAATTGATTTTTATGACGGATTCCTTCACGGATTTTGTGATCAGCGATGGATCAATATAACGCATTTGTAAACCAACTCCTTCTTGCATATTATAGCATAGTTATATATAGGAAAGTAACGTCATTTGGAAAAAACGAAAAATACTTGTGAAAATACTTGATTAAACGAGGTTCCTTTGTTATAATTTATTAGCAATTAAAACTTACTATGGCATGAGCCATGGCGGAAGGAGCAATTCATATGAAAAAAGGTATACACCCAGACTATAAAACGGTGACTATTACTTGTACTACATGTGGAAATACATTTGAAGGTGGAAGCGTATTAGATGAAGTACGTGTCGATACTTGTTCAAATTGTCATCCATTCTATACAGGAAAACAAAAGTTTGGTCAAGCTGCTGGTCGTGTAGAACGATTCAACAAGCGTTACAACCGTGAAACAAAAAATGAAGACAACGAATAAAATAATATGAGCCCATTTGGGCTCTTTTATTTTGAGAATATGTATCATAGAAAAACCAGGATTCAAAGGAACCCTGGTTTTTTTTATTTAGTCTTTATAATAAGATCTTGGAGTATATTCGATGTGTAATAATTCTTGCGCTAGTTCTGACCCAGCTTCTTTTAGGAAGTCACTATAAATGGATGAGGCTTCCTTAGAGTAACAATCTCTACGGACAGTCTTCCCTTCAGCTAAGGTTGCTAAGGCTTCATTTCTTAACCCGATGATGTTAAAGCCATCTTGCATTTTCGCAGGTTGGACTGGGCTACCTCCACCAACAACATTGCTGTCTTGACTAGAAGCCATCTCAACATAGTCATACGACTTGTTTGATGCTTTAAGAACTCTAAAGAATTCTTTGATTGATTGTACATTTGATATACGTGCAATCTTTACTTTCTTGCCGTTTAACTCGTAGTTAGCTTCTTCGATTTTGTCTTGCCCTTTTAGAGGTTTAAAGTCTAGTTCCTGACCTTCTTCTTGTAGTAACTGCGAAGCTGTTTTGAAGGTTGCTTCTGCAATCCCAATAGTTGGGTGCAAGATTGATTGGTTCATTAATTTTTGTGCGAGTTCTCCATGTGCTTGCTCACGGTCTTCTAAATTAAGTAATTGAATACCTTGGCGTTTTAGAAGACGAGCAAACTCGCTAGTTGTAATGACATGATCAACATCTGCTAAACCACGGTAATGATTACCTTGACGCTTTGCATCATGTTTTCGATCAATTCTAGGAACGATCGAAACAACAACTGTATCTGCTTTATTGTAACCAAGTGCATCTGCAAAGTAGTGTTTTGCAAGTGCTCCAGAGATTTGCTCAGCTGGTTTTGCACTTGATACATTTGCTAAGTAGTCTTTTTCATATTGCTCAATGTACTGCATCCATCCTGGTGCATTAGATGCAAGAAGTGGTAGATCTTTCGCATCATTGATACGAGCAATAAGTTCATTGCTACCCTCAACAATGGCTAAATCTTTACCAAGTCCATATGGCATAACTTGATCAAAACCAAGTAATTGATAAGCAGTATGTAACTTCGCTGATACATCCATACCAATGTTTGCTCCGAAATCTTCACCGACGGTTACTGCGACACTTGGAGAAGGAAGAACAATGACTTTTTTGCGTTCATCTTCAAGTGCTTCAAGAACCTCGTCAACTTCTGATTTTGGTTTAATTGCAGCGACTGGACAAACTTCAATACATTTCCCACACTCAATACATCCACTATCTGCCATACTATGGAAGAGTGCTGGTCCAACGTAGGTTTCATTCCCGCGTTCATTGAAATCAAGGATGTTTAATTCAGTAAATTGTTCACATGCACTAACACAACGTCCACACAAGATACATTTCCCACTATCTAAGACAATAGAGTCGGAAGTATCGTTGATTTGACGGTCTTTTTTGAAAAAGTCACGCAAATTTTCTCCATAAACATTATCTACATCGTAGCGACGCATTAAGTTTAAAAGTTCACATGAGTTTTCTCGGTCACATGCCCAACATTCAAAGACATGATTACTTGCAAGAAGTTGAAGGTTTTGAACAATTGAATCACGAATTTCTTTTGAATCTGTTTCAACTTCCATACCGTCTTGTACGGCAAGTGTACAAGAGTTTTTAAGCCCGCGCATATTCTTAACATTTACAACACATAAGCGACATGCACTAGTTTCATTAATATCTTTTAAGAAACATAATCTTGGGATATTGTAACCCATATCTTCAGCTGCACGAAGTACTGTATAGTTTTCAGGGACGGTTGTTTCAATACCGTTGATTGTAATTTTCACATTTTTCATCGTTCAACCTCCTACTGCGTAATGATCGCATCAACTGGACAAACGTTTTGACAAGCTCCACATTTGATACAAGTTGATTGATCAATCGTATGTAATTGTTTAATAGTTCCTGAAATACAGTCAACAGGACAGTTTTGGGCACATTTTGTACAACCAATACATTTGTCTGTGATGAAGTAGTTAATCAATGGTTTACATACTCCACCAGGACAGGTTTTGTCTACTACATGTGCTTCGAACTCATCTCTAAAGTGGTCTAACATAGATAGAATAGGGTTTGGTGCTGCTTGTCCTAATCCACAAAGTGAGGAACTTTTGACCATTTTTGCTAGTGTTTCAAGTTGATCGATTGTTTCAAGAGTTCCATTTCCAGAAGAAATAACGTTTAGAAGTTCAAGCATCTTTTTCGTTCCTTCTCGGCAAGGAGTACATTTCCCACAAGATTCATCAACAGTAAAATCTAGATAAAATCGGCAGATATCCACCATACAACTGTCTTCATCGATAACAACCATACCTCCTGATCCCATCATGGAACCAGCGTCGATTAATGTTTCATATTCAATCGGAATATCTAGTAAAGACTCAGGAATGGCTCCACCTGAAGGTCCACCTGTTTGAACAGCTTTTAAAGCCTTGTTGTTTGGAATACCTCCACCAATGTCATAAATAACATCACGTAAAGTAGTTCCAAGCGGAACTTCGACTAAACCAGCATTGACAATGTTTCCACCTAAACTAAACACTTTGGTTCCTTTGTTTTTATCTGAACCAACTTTTCCAAACCAATCTGCTCCATTAAATAAAATTGCAGGGATGTTAGCTAGGGTTTCTACGTTGTTGATGATGGTAGGTTTTCCCCATAATCCTTTTGCAGCTGGGAATGGTGGTTTGTTTCTTGACATACCACGTTCACCTTCGATTGATGCGATCAAGGCTGTTTCCTCACCACATACGAATGCTCCGGCACCTAAACGAATTTCGATATCAAAGTCAAAACCGCTACCAAAGATATTTTTACCAATTAAACCAAGTTCTTTTGCTTGTTTAATCGCATTTTTTAGTTTCTCAATAGCTGTTGGATACTCAATACGAACATAAATATATCCTTTGTTCGCTCCGATTGCATAACCAGCAATCATTAAACCTTCTAAAATGCTATGAGGGTCACCTTCTAAAATAGCACGGTCCATAAATGCACCTGGGTCTCCTTCATCAGCATTACAGATAACGTATTTTTGATCACTTTCGTTGTTATAAGCAAAGCTCCATTTGACACCGGTAGGGAATCCTCCTCCACCGCGTCCACGTAATCCTGACTCTGTCATTTCATCGATTACTTGTTTTGGTGTCATGTCAAGTAGTGCTTTACCTAAACCACGATATCCATCTTTTGCTATGTATTCTTCAATATCATCAGGATTGATGAACCCACAGTTTCGCATCGCAATACGGTATTGTTTCTTATAGAAACGAATTTCATCTAAAGCGCGAACTTCTTTGTCAGCTGTTAATGCTTCATCAAAGACCAACTTCTCAACAATTCGTCCTTTATAAAGGTGTTCTTCACAAATCTCTTTGATGTGTTTTGGTTTAATTTGTGCGTAAAATACACCTTCAGGGTAAACAATGACAAATGGTCCTTGTTCACATAGTCCAACACAACCGGTATTTACCAGTTTAATCTCATCTTTTATTTCTAGCCTGTCTAAATGTTCTTCAAACTCATCACGTAACGATTTTGCACCACGTGAGACACAGTTAGAACCACTACAGATTAGAACGTGTGCTCTTTCTAACATCTTCTCACCACCTATACTCTATAGTTACCAATGACATAATCATCTACAACTTTGCCACCAATAATATGTTCTTCAATAATACGATCTACCGCATCCACATCAACTTTGCAGTAAGTCGTTCTTGCATCACCAACTAATACTTCTACAATTGGCTCAATTGCACATTCACCGATACAACCAACAGGTGTAACAGTGACACTTTCTAGATTCTTTTTATCAACTTGCTCAACAAATCTATTCATTACTGGACGTGCACCAGCAGAAATCCCACAAGTAGCCATTCCTACAAGCACTCTAATACCATCGTTTTTCGCGCGCATAGTGACTTTCTTCTGAGCATTATCACGAATCTTCTTTAAATCATCTAAAGATTTCATTTTGCTTCCTCCTTATGTATATTATAAAGACCTTCTTTAATATATTCTTTCATCCACTTAGCCACTCCAGGGGCCGTGAATGGTGTTTCCTGTAATACTTCTCGAATTTGTCTTGTATCAAATTCAAAATGTTGTCCTAACACCTCGTGTACATAACGTACATCAATTTGCTCTTCATTCAGTGCTAGAATTACTAAGGTATCTTCGATATCCCCAAGCGGTGCCAAATCAATATGATTTAAGGTAAATGTTGCTTTTATTTTTGTACCACTTTGTTTTCTTGATTCAATCTTCAATTCTCCATTGGTTGCTTCCGCAGCCATTTTAAACAAGGAAACACCTAAACCAACTTTGCGTGTAGTCCTTGTAGTAAAGAATGGGTCATCCACTCTTTTTCGCGTCTCTTCATCCATGCCATCTCCATCATCAATAATTTCGATGGTTAATCGGTTATTAAGGATATCTTCATGAATTAAGATTTGGATCAATGTTGCGTTTGCCTTAATAGAGTTTTGACAAACATCCAAGATGTGCAAAGATAATTCTTCCATTATTGATCACCTCTTAAGTAGGCGAAAAATGCGTCGATGGTTTTTTCTTTGAGTTCAATCCATTCTACTTTCTCAGAAATCATTGGTAATGAATGTGCATCCGAACTATGAAATAGTTTGTATTGCTTCAACCAAGGATTTTTCTCTAGAAATTGCTCTTTGTTTCCGACCTGCACTTCAATCCCGTCAAAGTCTAAATCATCTAAATCATACGTATTTAGAGGTGTCTGACTAGGACGATCGATGTGGGCTAGAATGACTGCCCCATCTAAACTGCGCACTTTTTTTATAAGTTCTTTATATGGGATTCTGGTATGTGTTAATGGTGTGTCTACCAGATCAATCTCCAAATCATAAACATCAGTGATTACTTGATCTTCTTCTGTAAAATTGTTCCATTCTCCATCTAAATTTGCATAGAGATAACTGTTAAATGTCGCAGCATCTTCATATGTTTTGAAGTAGCATAAAGCATCAAAATCTTCTTTTACAGTTACTTCAACAGCGGGAACAAATAAAAAGTCATAAGAATTTTCAAGTTCTTTGATTGTTGGTAATTGTCTTGTTGAATTATGGTCGGTAATCGCAACGATGTCTAGACCTTTTAACATAGCCATATTTAGTACATTGTTCGGAGTCATTAGTTCGTCTGCACAGGGGGATAAAATACTATGAATATGTAAATCATAATACAGTTTCATTCGCATCAATCCTTGTTAAGGCGACAATCGCTTCGACTGTAGAATAGCTTGTGCTAAATAATGGTATGTCTAGTTCAGTAGCTTTGTCAATTAACTCCTGTTTGACTTGCACTCCTTGCGTGAATATGACACATGATAGGTCGTTTAAACTTGCTACTCCAATGACATTGATGTTATTTAGCATTGTAAGCAAACAGTCATGCTCATTTGTTTGGCCCATTACATTGCTTAATAAATCAGAGGCGAAGAGTTTGTTTATTGACCTCTCGTTGTTTTGTACTGCATTGATTTGTGTGAAGCCTTCATGATTACCAATTTCTTTTGTGTTCATGATATGCACTTCCCATAGTGTTTTTTAGTGTTTGTAGAACCTCATATTTAATGTTGTACCATCTTCACTAGATTCTAAAGACATTTCATCTGAGACTGCCTTGATATTAGGCAAACCCATTCCAGCACCAAATCCATTCTCAATTGCATATGGACTTGCTGTTGAGAAACCTGCCTGCATTGCATCCTCAATATTCGGGATACCTGGTCCGCGATCAATGAAGGTTACTTCGCATAAATCATCACCTACATGAATAATGGCTTTACCCCCGTAGGAATGAATGACGACATTGATTTCTGCTTCGTATACACCAATGGTGACCCTCTTGATGAATTCCGGACTAAAACCCCTTTTTTTCAATGTTCTTTTCGTCAAACTAGCAATAGTTCCTGCGTTCCCGATATCGTTTCGCTCAATTGGATACTCTTTTAAATATTCACTCAAGAGCTTTCTTCCTCGAGTACAGATTCATAACTCTTTACTCCGTTCATAAACAACAACCCACTAGTACGATACATGGTTAGGTTGGTACCAATTAGCGTAATTCCTATCTCATCAGCTAAATCAATGACTGATTGTGAAGGTGTTTTACCTCGAACAAATATGATTGTTTCTAAATCGAGTATTTCTGCTGTACGTAAAGCTTGATTTGTGACTAAACCTGTTACGAGTGCGCCGTGAGCACCGATGTGGCTAGGCATTTTCTTAAGCAACATTAAAGCATCGCTCATTAAGTCACAGACAAATGCATAGTTGATTTCTTTGACACATTGTGGACATTCCAGATTAAATTGCTTGGCCTCTAATAATGTTAAAACATCATTAAGTTCCATTATTTTTTCCTATATTCTTTGATTAATTTTTTTGCTTTTGTAATGGTCATCTCACCATGTACATCTTCATCAAAACTCATTACTGGAGCCATTCCACATGTCCCAATACAACGAATTGCTTCTAAAGTATAGTAACCATCCTCTGTAGTTTCTCCAACATCAATACCTAATTCCTTTTTCACGGCATCTAAGATCACTTGTGCTCCTCGCACATAACATGGTGTTCCTAAACATGCAGCGATAGTGTGATCCCCCTTAGGTATCATCGTAAAACTTGAATAAAAAGTTACAACTCCGTTAATTTCAGCAATGGTAACACCAGTTGCTTCAGAGACAACTTTTTGTACTTCTAGAGGAATACAACCAAAAATTCTTTGGGCTGAGTGTAAAATTGGCATAAGTGGCCCAGGACTTTTGAGATGTTCATCTATCTCTTGAAGTAATTCTTGTTTTTTGTCTTCGGATATTTCAAAATTCGTACCCATAATCTTCTCCTTACTGAAATATTATTTTAGATTCCAAACAATTATAACATAATTGTTATTTTTTATAAAGTCTATGAAGGGAAAATTCCGGTTAATTTTTAAAGTTTATAAATAAAGTTTAAGGCTTTTATTAAGCCATTAAATGAATCTTTTCAAATAGAAATATTGTTGGATATAATGAAAAAATAATAATTATTAATAATAATAAATAATATTATTGTTATTTATGATTTCCTTATTGAGTTTTTTTAGATACTATTGTATGATAAGAATATCAAAAATGAGGTGGAAAAAATGTATTTAAATCAGAAGGATGGATGGATTGAAGTAATCACTGGTCCTATGTTTGCAGGAAAGACAGAAGAGTTACTAAGACGTGTAAAAAGGTTGGAGTATGCAAGAAAGAATATTGTTGTATTCAAGCCGTTGATGGATAATAGATACAGTGAGGGTGAAGTTGTTTCACACAACAATAACCGTACAAAATCAGTTAATATTTCAAAAGCGATTGATATTTTTAAATATGTCGATAAAACAACAGATGTAGTAGCAATTGACGAAGTACAGTTTTTAGATGAGGAAGCGGTTGCGATTATAGAGTTTCTTGCTAATCAGAAAAAACGTATCATCGTGAGTGGCCTTGATAGAGACTTTCGTGGAGAGCCATTCAGTTTCATGCCGAAACTTTTATCCTTAGCAGAGTATGTGACAAAACTTACGGCAATTTGTGTGAAATGTGGTTCGCCAGCCACTAGAACCCAACGAATGGTCAATCAAAAACCGGCAAAATATAATGATCCGATTGTTCTTATAGGTGCAGAAGAATCATACGAAGCAAGGTGTAGAAGTTGTCACAAGGTCTATCGAAAACCGAGACCTTATAAGGACGCTCTATAATGAACCATGAAAAGTATATGAAACTCGCTTTGAAAGAAGCGAAAAAGGCAGCGAAGAAGAAAGAAGTACCAATCGGGGCAGTAATCGTAAAAAATGGGAAGGTTATTGCTAAAGCACATAACTTACGTGAAAAGTCGAATTTAGCCACCGGCCATGCGGAACTACTTGCTATAGAAAAGGCCAACAAAAAATTGAAGAATTGGAGGCTTGACACTTGTACACTTTATGTTACAATTGAACCGTGTCCGATGTGTGCTGGAGCCATTATTCAATCTAGGCTCAAACAAGTAGTATATGGAGCACAAGATTTAAAATCAGGAACGCATCAAAGCGTTGTGAATTTATTTGACAAATCGTTTAATCACAAAGTAGAAGTAGAGTATGGTATTATGGAAGAAGAATGCGGAGAAGTGGTCACATCGTTTTTCCGTAATCTAAGAAAATAATGATTGATATCTCTTATCAATCATCCTCATTCAATAGGTCGTAACGAACCAGGTCAGATCGGGAACGAAGCAGCCTTAAGTTTTCTATCTATGTGGGTGGGGATGCTTGATAAGAGATGTTTTTTTTGACTATTATATTATTATGTAGTAATATTATTATAAAGTAATATATTATAGTTAGAGGTGTGAAAATGGACAAAAGACAGATATTGAGCACGATTTCTGATAAAGGAAGGTATGCGATTGTTCGAGCGCTTTTGGAGTATGAGCAGTTAAATGTTTCTGAACTAATGGCTTTAACGAAGTTAAAACAAGCGAACACTAGTCGTCATTTAAAAATCTTATATCAAAGGGGAATCATTGCTAAAAAAAGAAAGCAACATTACATATATTATTCAATCAAAAAAGACTTTCTATCTAGCAACATTCAATTAATCAAATATCTGGTGGTATAAATCAGTTGAAACTTTCTCATGAAGAGAGTATTATGTTAGATGGAAATGAGGTAGATTATGAACAAAAAATATGTATTTCTTGATTTGGATGGAACTTTGATTGATCATGCGACAAATCGTGTCTCGGATAAAACAATTGAAGCTATCAAAAAAGGTCAAGAGAATGGCCATGAGTTTTTTATCTGTACAGGTAGAATACCTGCATTATTCCACGGTGTAGAAGAAACCCTTGGGATTCATAATTATATAGCTGCGAATGGAAAACTTGTGATGCTACATGGAGAAATTATCAGAAATGAGTTTATGACAGAAGACTATGTAAATGAGTTTGTAGAGTATGTTTACGATAAAAAACTTGATGTAGCATTTGAATCGTTTGATGCTTATATATTGAATTCGCACTTTACCAATACAACAGATCAATTCATTGACAGGTTTCATCTAAAGGTCACAGATACGATCAAAGACTATCATAAAACCAACAGAGTGTATCAAATGAACTTAATGTTTACAGGTGACTATCACTTCCTTGAAGAACGATTCCCCTATTTTAACTTCAGCCAAGCCAATGAGTATGGCCTTGATGTAGTTGAAGGAGAAGGAATGAAGGAACAAGGTGTAAAAGCTGTTGTAGAAAAACTAGGAATACCAATTGAAGATACCATTGCATTTGGAGATGGATATAATGACCTTTCAATGATTGAATACGTCGGACTAGGCGTTGCTATGGGGAATGCCAATCAAACATTGAAAGATCGAGCGGATTACATTACCAATGATGTTTCAGAAGAAGGTATTTATAGTGGATTTGAGCATTTAGGCTTATTAAAAAAATGATTCCGAAGAATCATTTTTTATTTGGAATGCAAAAGAATGCTAAGCAGGCATTATCTTGGTTTTTTATACCGAAGTCGGCATTATGTGCTTTGAGGATTTCTTTTACTAAATATAATCCAATACCACTACCACTTTGTTTTTTGTCTGTGTAATTGGTTTGTGATCCGCGGTAAAAAGGAAGCCATATATTATCAAGCTCACTACTAGGTATATTTACACCATGATTGATTATTTCAATACAAGTATGTGAAGATGTCTTTATCGTATTGATTTCGATTCTCTCTCCTTTTGGAGTATACTTAAGCGCATTGGTCAAGAAGTTTGATAATACTCTATTAATAAGGTTTCTATCGGCTTCTAGGTAAACATTCTTCTTATCGTATAGTATCTCGAGTTCTTGTTTTCGAATTAGTTGGTCGAACTCCTGTAGAAGTGAGGAGATTTCTAATCTAATATTAAACTCCACTTGGTCTAAGAGAACTTCTTTATCATCTAGACGGTATATTTGTAGAAGGTCTTGAATCATAATTGACGATTTATGAACCTCCTCTAAAACGGTTGCTAGTTCAGCTTCTATATCTTTTTGTTCAATAACACCATCCGCAATACCTTGAATAATTACTTGAATAATCATTAAAGGTGTTTTTAACTCGTGAGAAATGGATGAAACAAGACGTTTTTTAAGTTCGCTTTGCTTCATTTTAGCTTCGTAGAGGGTTTCTAACTCAGTATTTTTATTGTTCAAGGTTTCAAGCGCATCCCGCAAGTTGTTAGAAATTAGGTTCATACTTGTGGATAATGAGGAAGTCTCCTTATTGTTTTGTTCATTTACTTTGTGATCAAATTTCAGATGAGCAATATCTTTCGCTACCTCATCAATCTTTTGAATCGGTTTGGAAATAATGGTTGATAATCGAAAACTCCAAAGAAAGATAATGGCTAGTGCAGTTAAATAAACATAATAGTTATATTGAGTAATAATACCAATTATGATGTCAGTATCTTCAATAGGAACGATTGTTATGATGTAATCCCAGTTCTTCAGTTCGTTAATAAATACCAAAGTATCCATCGAACCATCGGTCGAGCGATACCAAAAACCATCCCTATACTCATGATTCTGTAAGTTTACACTATTCGTTGATAACTTGTTTAATTCGTTTTGAACACTAATATTATCAGCGAATAAGTAGTTTAAGTTATTAGGTCGTCGAATAGAAATAATGGTTCCATCAATATACCTACATGAGACTTCTTCACAAGCCTCATAGTGTTGGTAGACTAGGGTTTCATTTGTGATTTCATAAGGAAAATAAGTATCTTCATTGTATGGTTCTAATAAGACAGTTACTTGTTCTCCTTCTTGGAAACTTAAGGTATTATCCGGAATGATTACGGAGAGTTGTTCGTTATTTGAGCTATCTTCTAAGATAACTGTATAATCCGTATAAGACGATTCGAGCAGTCGAAAGGATTTTGTCGTAATAACGGAGTATGCATTTTGTGAGGAAACAAACTCAAACATTTCTTCATGGTAGTTATTATTCGAGTTGTTCATTGTATTGATATATTCAGCGATGCGTTCATCTACTATATCAAACTCTTTGTCTGTGTAATAGTTATGAAAGAACTGAGAGTTGAGTATTATCTGAAGTACGAAAAATGAAATAAATACTAAGATCAAAGTAAAGGTGATTTGTGTAGATAAGGAGAACTTGTATCTTTTTATATTTATAGACTTAAGAGAACGAAAAAGAGATTTGAAGGTCGCTCGTAGTTTATTCTTCATTGGCTTCAAACCTATATCCGACTCCAAAGACGGTTTGGATAGAGTAACCACTGTCTAATAGATGTTTTCGTAGTTTTTTTACATAAGTATCTACAATTCTCTCTTCAACATACACATTGATTCCCCATACCTGATCTAATAAAAGGCTTCTTGAACATATCTTACCTTGATGAGTGATAAAGTATTTGAGTAACTCGAACTCTGTTTTCGATAAATTGATTTGTTGGTCTTTATAGTAGGCTTTGTATTGCTCGATATTTAGTCGAATTTCTCCCGCAATTAGTTCATTGTTCAATTGGGTTTTATTAGAGGTTCTAAGAAGGATATTTTTGGCTTTTGCGACTAAAATTTTCGGATTGAATGGTTTGGTGATGTAATCATCAACTTGAAGAGAATAGCCTTTTAGAATGTCTTCCTCCTCAGAGAGAGCTGACATAATTATGATTGGTACATCAGAGGTTTCGCGAATTGTCTTTGCGACGGTCCATCCGTCAATGTGTGGAATCATGATGTCTAGGCAAATCAAATCAATCGACTCTTGACCGAAAATTTCCAAGCCTTTAAAGCCGTTGTTTGCTGAGAAAACGTTGTAACCATCTTTCTCAAAATAACTTGCTACAATGCGATTAATGGTTGGTTCATCCTCGATAATTAGAATACGCTTATTTTCCATAGAAGATCACTCCCTATAGTCATTATATCTTAAGTAAGAGAAATAATAAACATTCCTATGTAATGTACTTTACAAGAGGGTAAGAAACATATAAAATTAGTATGAAAAAGGTGATACTATGTATGATGTAATAGTCATTGGTGGAGGGCATGCTGGTAGTGAAGCAGCCTTAGCAACCGCAAGATTAAAGAAAAAAACACTACTTGTGACTGGAAATATTAATATGATTGCTTCTATGCCATGCAACCCATCTGTAGGTGGTCCTGCAAAAGGTATAGTTGTCAGAGAAATCGATGCACTTGGTGGGGAAATGGCTAAAAATGCTGATAAAACCCAAATTCAAATGCGTCTTTTAAACATATCAAAAGGACCAGCAGTTCGAGCACTTAGAGCACAAAACGATAAAGTTGAGTACCCAAAGGAAATGAAAAACACCATCTTACATCAAGAAGGCTTAGAGGTTATTGAAGCGTATGTAGATCAACTATACATGGAAGATGGACAGATTGCCGGTGTTACTTTAGAAGATGGTCGCACCTTTTCATCAGAAACGGTTATCGTCACAACTGGAACATATATGCAAGCGAAGATACTAGTTGGAGATACAGTAAAACATGAAGGACCTGACAAGGAGAAAGCTTCAATGGGGTTGAGCAAACAGTTACGAACATTGGGGTTTGAGACCACTAGATTAAAAACAGGAACACCTCCAAGAGTGAAAAGGGACACGGTTGACTTTAGTCAAACAGAAATGCACCAAGGTGATATGAAAGAACGTACCTTTAGTTTTGACAATATATACTATAAAGATATTACGAAACAAGAACCCTGCTATTTAACCTACACCAATCAAGAAACGCACAGTATTATTGAGTTGAATCTAGAAAAATCCTCAATGTATAGTGGGGCCGTGGAAGGTGTAGGACCAAGATATTGTCCGTCAATCGAAGATAAGTTGGTCCGTTTCCGTGATAAAGAAAGACACCAAATCTTCTTGGAACCAGAAAGTTTATCGATTGATGAAATGTATGTACAGGGATTTTCGACTTCAATGCCACACGAGGTTCAAGAGCGAATGATCAAAAGCATTAAAGGCTTAGAGAATGCTGAAATAGCAAAATATGCTTATGCGATTGAGTATGATGCTATAGACCCAAGAACCTTGTACCCAACATTAGAAAGCAAAGAGTATCCAGGTTTGTATTTTGCGGGTCAAGTAAATGGAACTAGTGGATATGAAGAAGCTGCTTGTCAAGGATTAATGGCAGGAATCAATGCGGCCTTAAAACTGGATCAAAAACCACCCTTTGTATTGAAACGTAATGAGGCATATATTGGTGTGTTGATTGATGATTTAGTTACCAAAGGTGTAAAAGATCCGTATAGACTATTAACTTCAAGAGCAGAATATCGTCTGTTGTTACGTCATGATAACGCAGACATAAGACTTAGGGATTATGGGTATCAAATCGGTTTAATTGACAAGGAAAGGTATCAAAAGCACTGTGATAAGGTTGCAAACATTGTACAATTAAAGCAAACACTCAAAGAGTACTTTATTTCACCTACACAAGATATCAATCAATACCTAGAGCAAGTTGAGTCTACAAAACTTAAGGAAAAAACATCACTTTATGCATTGATGAGACGACCAGAAATAAAAATCCACCATATGCAAGAGTTTATCGATTTAAGCAAATACTCTGAAGAAGAAAAAGAACAAGTTGAAATAGACGTTAAGTATGAAGGGTACATTGCAAAATCTCATAAGCAAGCAGAAAAACTTTTAAAGATGGATGACTATAAAATACCATCAGATCTTGATTATGATGCTATTCACAATCTTGCCTTAGAGGCTAAAGAAAAACTGAAGAATATTCAACCTTTAACCATTGGTCAGGCATCAAGAATTAGTGGTGTGAATCCGGCTGATATTTCCATATTACTTATTTACATTAAAACATTGAATAATACACAATAATTTTATTGAGGGCAGGTCTTTGCTTTAGACCTTGCCTTCTTTTTATATCTTATTTTAAATCGGTTGTAAATATGATAAAATAAAGTAGGGTGAATGTATGAACACACAATTTATGAAATTAGTAAAAGAATTAAATATAGAGTTAGATCAAGACAAGATGGATATGTTCGAAATGTATTATGAACATTTAGTAGCTTGGAATAGTAAGATGAATCTTACGGCTATAACGGATAAGGATGAAGTATATATTAAACATTTTTATGATAGTTTGTGCTTTTCAAAGATTTGTACTTTATCAAATGAAACGATATTGGATGTTGGTAGTGGCGCTGGGTTTCCTTCCATCCCGCTACTCATTGCTTTTCCAAATTTAAAAGTAACAATCATTGATGCACAACTAAAGAGAATCAAATTTTTAGAGTCACTTCTTGAAAAGCTGCATATAAAGGCAAAATTGATTCATGGAAGAGCAGAAGATTTTAGTTTTAAAAATCATTTTGATATCGTAACTGCAAGAGCAGTCTCAAACTTACAAATGTTGAGTGAACTTTGTATACCTTTTGTTCGAATTGGAGGGAACTTTATTGCTCTCAAAGGACCAAACTATGAAGAAGAACTCAGGCAAAGTGAAAATGCGATAAACACACTTGGAGGAAAGCTCGAACAGATAATTACTTATGAGTTTGATGATCAATATCGCTCTTTGTTGTTGATTCGTAAGATAGAAAAGACGAAGTCTATTTATCCTAGAAAGTTTAGCAAAATTAAAAATAGTCCATTATAAGGTTGTGATTACATGCCGCAGTTTACGAAAAAGTATCAATATGCTCAAGTAGAAAAATACAAGGAGCATTTAGAACTTCAACATCTAAAATTAAAAACCATAATTATAAATTTAATGGTGTTTTTTATTTCTTTTGTGGTGCTTTATTTTTTGATAAGGTTAGATGTTCCCAACAACGCTACTATACCCATTATGTTGTTTTTTTATACACTGGTCATTATTAATATAATCTTTTATTCTTATGATGGAGATCAATATAATAATTTACGTATCGCAATGTATATCAATACAATGGGCTTGTATTTAGCTACTATCATCATTATTCTACAATTTCAAACACCTAGTGTGTTTACTTCTTTGTTTATTGCTTATGCTATTACTGCGATATATCAAGATTATAAAGCAATGTTACTAAGTTCTGGAATGTTATTCTTTTCAGGTATTGCTTTACTCACTGGATACTCAGACATCTTTACCTTAGTCGGTAGTTCTTCGCCACAAGAAGGTTTTATCATTGCCTTCTTAGTTATTTTTGTTTTACTGCTTACCCTATCTTCCTTTATTTTGATTAAACGTAAGACCTTCTTCTATAATCAACTTGCACAGATTAAAGAATCAGAAGTTCGAAATATGAAACTATTATTAGCAATAGAGAGAATTAAGACGAAAAAAGAGTTGGACTCTGAGGGTTACTATGATTCATTAATGAAGTTTTCATCTAAGTTATCAGAAAAACTGGATATAGACAACGTTTTTTCAGAGAAAATTCAACTCTTAAAGGATTCAAGAAAACTTTCTCTACCAGATTTGTTAGGCAAGTACCCATCGTTTACTAAAGATGAAATTAAAGAGATTCTTGAGTTAGAGTTAGAAACACATGAGCGAATGAAAATGATTGGAATTAAAGCAAGTAAATCTAGCGATGTAGTAGTTGATCGAAAAGAAATGTTTTCTGAAGCGCAATTTAAATCCTTTAAACACGAAGGAGACCATCACTATATTAAGATTATATCCTTTGCTGTATTTTATACTATGTTGAAGACAGACAAGCCGTACTTTAAATCACTTAAAGAAGAAGAAATAAAAGACATATTATACAATTCAGAATATTACTATCGAATTGATAAGAAAATAATCAACTTATATCTCGACAACAACGAAGTGTTTGATACCATTGTCAAGGATATTATGGGGGGCGAGTAATTGTGAAAACCTTGTTTAACCGAATTCGCAATAGTGAGTTTCTTACCTTCAATGAAGTATTGCGATTAAAAGTAGTTATTGTAACAGCCTTTCTACTATTATTTGTTGGATTAACTATACCAATATCCGCATTACTCTCTTTTAACCTTGAGTTTTCAATCAATATTATCGTACCAATTTTCTTTATTATATTGCTACTGTTTACCATCATTACAGTAATTCTAAACTTCAATAGAGTAGCAATGCATTTTAGTATTTATACTATGATTGGCCTAACGATATTTCATGTAGGTGGAGCAAATCATTTGTATGGATTTATCCTATTTTTTGTTTCTTTAACAATTATTATTTTTTATCAAGATATTGTAACTTACATTATATATGGCGGTGCTGTAACCTTATATGGTAGTGTATACGCATTCAATTCAGGTGGAGAACTTATGGGTATTTTATCTACTAGTCAAGATATATCTGTCTTGACATATCAGATTATGCTTATAGGATTTTACAGTATCTTTTTGATTCAGTTTATTCTTTCAGATCATATCTATGAAAAACTAAATAATGAATGGGTTCGTATGAATAAAATCCTAGAAAAGTATCAAGACTTTAGTTTACAACATCTAAACGAATATACAGAAAAAGAGAAGTTAACTCCAATTTATAAAAACAATAAATTTCAGCAAACAATTAGTGAACTTGCAGTATTTCTTAATGAGTTTTATGAAGAAGATGGAGAGGACATAGCTGAACTGGTTGAATACTATTTCTTTTTACATTCGCAAGATCTATCACTAGTACTTGAAAATGAAGGTGCATCAGAAGAAGCGAAGGAGTTTGCTCAGCAACTAGAGAAATATTTCCTAAATAAAAGAACAGAATTAACATCAATGTTGTTTGATTTTTCAACATTGTTTATTGATCAAAAAGCTGATTTTAAAAAAGATAGGTATGAATATAGTATAGACGAACTCTTCTCTACAAAAACCAATAAGATGCTTGCTCTAGCGATTTTATATAAGTTCTTAAGAACAGAAGTGACGCAGTTTGATAAGTGGGGAAATATAGGAAAAATTTTGACCCATGATGAAATCTCAGAGTTATTTGTTTCCAAAGAATTTAGAGAATTTATCTCATTTGAGCAAGTGAACTTCTATTTGGATAATCAAGAGCTATTTGAGAAGTATCTATAGATGAAGTTTTCCACAGTAATTGTGGAAAACTTTCCCTGTGGCTATCTAGAGTAAAAAAACTTCTTATGATAGAATAATGTATAAATATATGTGTATATAGAGGTGTTTTATGGGAAAAATTTTAGCAATAAGCAATCAAAAGGGTGGCGTCGGTAAAACCACAACTAGTGTAAATTTATCTAGTTCGCTTTCATATTTAGGAAAGAAAGTGCTACTTATTGATATAGATTATCAGGCAAATGCAACAACTTATATGGGTGTTAATCGAGCGAACCTTAAGTATACAGTTGCTGATTTGTTTCATGAACGAGTAGCAATCAAAGATGTCATTCAAAAAGTTTCGAGCGTGAATGTAGATATCATCCCCGCTCGTTATGAACTTGGTACGATAGAACATTCCTTGATTTCACACTCGAATAAAGATTATATTTTGTCTAATGCAGTAGATGAGATTAGAGATTTGTATGATTACATTATTATAGATTGTCCGCCATCCTTAGGTATTGTTACAATCAATGGGCTAACAGCCTCCGACAGTGTTATTATTCCAGTTCAGTGCGAGTTTTTAGCATTAGATGGACTGACGCAATTATTAAACACTATTCGATTGATACAAAACAAACAGAGATTCAATAATAGAAAACTAAGTATCGAAGGTGTATTACTTACCATGTTAGATACTAGAAGTAATATTGGATATGAAGTAATTAATGAAGTCAAGACCTATTTTAAAGAGAAAGTATTTAAGACTATCATACCAAGAAATGTAAAATGCTCAGTAGCTCCAAGCTATGGATTACCTGTAACAGAATTTTCACCAAGATCAAAGGGTTCTATTAGTTATCAAAATCTTGCTAAGGAGGTTGCTAAGTTAAATGAGTGAGACTAAACTAGGAAGAAATATTGAAGATTTATTAAAAGAAAATGCAGTGGAATTTAATGAAAATGAAGAGGTTATAGAACTAAGAGTTGACAATATTTTTGTAAATCCTAATCAACCAAGAAAGTATTTTAATGAAGAAACCATCAAAGAGTTAGCAGAATCAATTAAAGAGCATGGTTTATTACAACCTATTATTGTAAAAGAAACTAATGATGGGTATATGTTGGTAGCCGGAGAGAGAAGACTAAGAGCAAAAAAATTACTTGGTGAAGCTACAATTTCTTCGATTGTAAGAGAATATAATGAGAAATTTTTAACTGAAATAGCAATTTTAGAGAATATTCAACGTGAAGATTTAACACCCATAGAAGAAGCAATTGCATATAAAACCATAATTAAAGAGTTCAAAATTACACATGATAACTTAGCAGAACGAATAGGAAAGAGTAGAAGTTACATAACGAATATGATTGGTCTTTTGAAACTGCCAGAAAAGATTTTAGAAGCGGTATCCAAAGGTCAAATTAGCATGGGGCATGCGCGAGTACTAAGTAAAATAGATGATGAAACATCTCTTTGGGAACTGTTCTATAAGATTATCGATCAACATCTTACGGTTAGGGACTTAGAAGTATTATCTCAACAACGAGAAGATTTACCACAAGAGATTCCAAAAGATTATATTGATAGGGTAAGAAGTGAACTGGTTAAGAATATTGATCAAGAGATTAATTTTAATATTAAAAAAAATAAGCTAGTGTTCTCTTTTAAAACAAAAAGTGAGCTTGAAAAAATATTACATTATTTTAATAAATCTAATTAATTAGAAACTTTGGAGGAGGAGTATTTATGAATGGATTAAAAGATTATTTGGTCAATTATTTAGAGGGTTATAACATTGAACTAGGATTAGCGACTGCGATAATTGCTCTTGTGGCCGTTTTATTATGGATCATTGTAGGGATCATTTTCATAAAGATTTCAAAACTTATTATATTTAGAATTATGCGACCAGACAAACATGGTGTAAGAGCTTTAACGGTCGCAAAGTTGTTAAGTAATATTGTAAAATATCTTATTTGGTTCGTTGTAATCATTATTTCATTAACTGAGCTAAGTATTGATATTACACCATTTATAGCTAGTGCGGGTGTAGTAGGGTTGGCCATTGGGTTTGGTGCTCAAGAGATTGTAAAAGATTTTATTACGGGATTCTTTATTATTTTTGATCAATCTTTTGATGTAGGAGACACTATCGAAGTGGACGGATTCAAAGGTACTGTACAAGAACTAGGTTTAAGAATTACCAGAATAAGAAACTGGAAGGGTGAACTGAAAATCATTAATAATGGTGATATTCAAACACTAATAAACTATTCGAAAGCTGACAGTATTGCTATTGTAGATTTTGGAGTAGCATATGATACTGATTTACTGAAATTACAGGACCTAATGGAACCATTGTTAGATCAAATAAAAAATTCATATGAGAATATTACCGATTCACCAACCTTTTTAGGTGTAACTGAGTTGGCTGACTCAAGTATAAACTTAAGGGTTATTGCTAAAACACTTCCTATGCAACATTTCGCGGTTGAACGTGGAATTAGAAAAGATATCGTAGTATATTTTAAAGAGCATGGTATTGAAATTCCATTCCCTCAAATAGTGGTGCACAATGATTAAGCTAGAAATTGGAGATAATCTAATATTAAAAAAGGGGCACCCTTGTGGTGCCAACCTTTGGATTGTAGAAAGAGTTGGGGCTGATGTTAAGATGAGATGTTCTGGCTGCGATAGGGTTGTATTAGTCAGTCGACATGATTTACTGAAGAGAATAAAAAAGGTAATAAAATAGGAGTGATTTAATGGAAGATATATTGAACATGATTATCGATTTTCGTAATAAAAGAGGGTGGGATTTAACTGATAATCCAGAGAATCTTGCGAAATCTATAATTATTGAAGCTGCAGAGTTGTTGGAAAATTTTCAATGGGGAGAAGTTAGTAAAAACGAGGAGAATATTAAAGAAGAGATAGCTGATGTGTTAATTTATGCTCTCGTTTTCGCTTTAGATCAAGGCTACGATGTAAAAAAGATAATTTCAGACAAATTAGAAAAGAATGCGATTAAATATCCTGAAAAAAATACTTGATTTTTGTATTAAAATATTATAGAATATATCTTGCGTGTCCGGAGGGGTAGCGAAGTGGCTAAACGCGACAGACTGTAACTCTGTTCCTTAGGGTTCGGCGGTTCGAATCCGTCCCCCTCCACCACTTTGGGCTATGGCCAAGCGGTTAAGGCACCGGACTTTGACTCCGGGATCGATGGTTCGAATCCATCTAGCCCAGCCATTTTTAAAAAAGATAAAAAAATATCATTAAACTTGTTGACAATGATGTGAATAGATAGTAGAATATTAAACGCACTTAACAAAATTTTGGTAGGGGCCTATAGCTCAGCTGGTTAGAGCGCACGCCTGATAAGCGTGAGGTCGATGGTTCAAGTCCATTTAGGCCCACCATTTATTTTACGGGGCCTTAGCTCAGCTGGGAGAGCGCCTGCCTTGCACGCAGGAGGTCAGCGGTTCGATCCCGCTAGGCTCCACCATATTTTTATTATTTTACCCAAATTAATGGAGGATTAGCTCAGTTGGGAGAGCACTTGCCTTACAAGCAAGGGGTCACTGGTTCGAGCCCAGTATTCTCCACCATTGCCGGAATAGCTCAGCTGGTAGAGCAACTGACTTGTAATCAGTAGGTCACGGGTTCGACTCCTGTTTCCGGCACCATTTATTTTAGACCCGCTAGCTCAGTTGGTAGAGCATCTGACTTTTAATCAGAGGGTCAGAGGTTCGAATCCTCTGCGGGTCACCATTTGCCTGGGTGGCGGAATAGGTAGACGCGTTGGACTTAAAATCCAATGGTAGCAATACCGTGCCGGTTCAAGTCCGGCCCTAGGTACCAAGTTTAACTTTAAGTAGTAGTTCAGAGATACAAGGACGTTTAGGGGCCTTAGCTCAGCTGGGAGAGCGCCTGCCTTGCACGCAGGAGGTCAGCGGTTCGATCCCGCTAGGCTCCACCAAGCAAAATGTACTCGAAAAATGGCGGTGTAGCTCAGCTGGCTAGAGCATTCGGTTCATACCCGAAAGGTCGTGGGTTCGACTCCCTCCGCCGCTACCATGTGGACCCGTAGCTCAGCTGGTTAGAGCTCCCGGCTCATAACCGGACGGTCGCAGGTTCGAGTCCTGCCGGGTCCACCATTAACGTCCCAAACAATCATGCGGAGGAATACCCAAGTCCGGCTGAAGGGATCGGTCTTGAAAACCGACAGGGCGTGCGAGCGTCGCGGGGGTTCGAATCCCTCTTCCTCCGCCATAAAGATTTTCATGTTTTGATAATTTGTGTTATAGTATATTTATACCGCGGGGTGGAGCAGTCTGGTAGCTCGTCGGGCTCATAACCCGAAGGTCGTAGGTTCAAATCCTTCCCCCGCAACCAATGGTCCTGTGGTGTAGTGGTTAACATGCCGGTCTGTCACACCGGAGATCGCGAGTTCAAATCTCGTCAGGACCGCCATTTTTTTTGGCTCGGTAGCTCAGTCGGTAGAGCAACGGATTGAAAATCCGTGTGTCGGCGGTTCGATTCCGTCCCGAGCCACCACTAATCAAATAGGTAAGCCGTTCTAGGCTTTTTTTTATAATTTAAGAGGCCCAAGGAAATTTTCCTTGGGCCTCTTTCTTATCTATATTTTCTTTGTAAAGCCTGCGTTGATTAATTCTTGTTCCGCATCTTTATGCGTAGAGTAATGTATCTTTTTTGCCTTGCATAATTCTTTTATCTTCGCAATTACAATTTCCTTCGGTTGAGTAAACTTTGAAGCTAGGTACTCAATCTCATGTTTTTGCGAGCAATTAAAAAAATCACGATCTTTAGCCATACTTTCCCTCCACTTCTTTTTTTTCATTATACACGATTTTAAAAGAAATTTACATACTCTCATAGTATTATTTTCTGAGGTGTATATTTTTATGATTAAAGAACTATATGAAAATTCTTTATTAGCTTTCGAAAACGGATATCAATTTTTGCATTTTTATGAGGGACTTGATATATATAAAGAGTGGAAAATTACAACAGGAACTATGAATTATAGGGGTGAGCTGATCAGGAGCAAACCATACGCTCTTATGCTCCAAAATCTCTTTGCAGAAAAGGGTATGTTTCGCAGAAAAGTATCTATTGCAGAAATAGTTTCTTGGTTAGATAGTTTTAAAATAATTGAACGATTGGTTAAAGAGATGATAAAAAATTTTCCAAATGATGTTTTCATGGAGGTTGAGATTTTATCAGAGTATAAGATTCGTATGTCAAAAAAAATGAGAATCGACTATATTTTTAAATATAAGGATACGTTATTGTTATTAGAGCTAAGAATGGTATCAAAGTTTGAAAAACTCCGACCAACATGGGAAAAAAAGAAAATAGAGCTCATAATCTACAAAGACCTCATTAACAATTACTTTGCGGATACTTTTCGAATTATTAATTATGCTCTAATTACACTACCGGAATACCAAATAAAAAGTGAAATACCCAAGCATATTGATTACAATATAAATCAAATAAAGCATTTGATAAGATATATCACACAATTTGTCATTGGTCAATAACAAGAAAATTCTTCTTTAGTTGCATTTTTATGATACAATATTTATTAGTAAGAAGATAATTGTGTTATATAGGAGGATATATATGTTGGATTTAGTAGAGAATTGGAATTCAATGAATTATTTTGTATTATTAGGTGTTTTACTATTTATAGCAAAGATTATAAAGGAAAAACTACCGTTTTTAAATAAAGTGATTATCCCTACTGCATTGATTGCAGGATTTATTGGCCTTTTATTATCTAACGGGTTCTTAAATGTTATTACAATTGATCGTGAAGGAATTCTTCACAACATAGTCTATCATGCTCTAGCTATAGGCTTCATTTCACTATCTTTGAAAAGAGACAAGAATCCTACCAATAAGAAGGTTTGGTCAACAGGAATGATAATTGTAATGGCTTATCTTTTACAAGCTGTAATTGGAGTTACAATTGTGGCTATCCTTTTTTCTGATATTTTCTTAGGTGCAGGACTTTTGCTACCTCTAGGATTTGGTCAAGGACCGGGTCTTGCAACCTCGATTGGTATTGGATATGCAGAAGGTGTTGGGAACTTGATTGAGGGTGGAGCATTAGGAGCAACAATCGCTTCTCTTGGATTTTTAATTGGAGGAACAGTCGGTGTTGCATCTTTAAACTTTTTGGCTAGAAAACATAATTTGAAAGTTGAAAAAGTACATAAAGAGAACTCTACAACAAAAGAAACATTTGAGTTTGATTCGATTAAAGAGTTAAGAGTTTTTGATGCTTTAACAGCACAAATCGCTATTATATTCGTTATTTACGCAATGGTTTATATTACCTTGGTTATTTTAGAAAACCACTTCTTACCTTTATTTGGTGATATTGGGAATACATTCATAGACGTTGCTCATGGCTTTAACTTCTTAATTGGGATTTTATATGCATTGTTGTTTAAAAAGATTCTTGATGCTTTTGAAAGAAAAGGAATGAACATTAATTTTTTAACAAACAATTATATATTATCAAATATCAGCAGTTTAGCATTTAACTTTTTAATCGCTGCTGCAGTAATGACAATTACTATCGAGTCGATTCGAGAATACTACTTACTTGTAATTGTTCTAGCGGTTTTTGCCACCTTATTTACTTACCTCTTCCTTTCGTTTATCGTAAAAAGGGTATACCGAGAAGAGTATACTACTCATTACTTTTTAGGATTATTCGGAATGCTGACAGGAACTGCTTCTACAGGGTTGGCTCTACTTAAAGGTGTCGATCAAGATTTTGAATCCCCAGTTGCAGAAGAAATGGTTGTAGGTAGTGGGACTGCTATATCGATGGCGTTACCGTTATTTGCCTTACTAATGTTCCCTGGACTGGCAATTAGTCAGAATAATAGTTTGTACAATTGGTTAGTTTTTATTGTACCAACAGGGTACTTTTTGATTTTGCTTTTAATAACATTAACAATCAACCGAAAAAAATAATCATAGTACATCTAAACACCTAGAATATAATATTGATCTCTGTCAATTATTGTAATCGGGTGTTTTTTATACCTTATGTATTTTTTAGGAATTATCTAAAGGATTATGTTAAAATACTAGAGGAGTGTGATAAGTATGATATTTTATATAAAAGACCCAAATGACAAATTATATGCCACTTGTAAATATGATAGAGAATCCAAAAAACTAACATTGAATAAGTCATCACTAATAAAAAAGACTTTCAATTGCACAGGTTGTGACAAAGTAAATAGCCTTAGAAAAGATTTATTAGAGAACAATATGCTAGAGAATCATAATGAAGAAGTCTACCTATTAGCAGATTCTATTGATTTTAAAGATATAAACTCAGCAGCTTGTTTAGTTTTAGGAGGAAAACTTCTGAATGCAGAAGAATTAATAAAAAATGAGTTTGGAGAAACTATAAAAGATGTTTATGCGGAGGAGCTTACATGATAATATTATTAACAAATGACGATGGAATTCATTCGAAAAAGTTGAAATATGCGAGGAAAGTATTAGAAAAATTTGGAAAGGTATATACAGTAGCCCCAGCCGAAGAGCAAAGTGCGAAAAGTATGAGTCTTTCAATTGGTGGATTTAAAGTTAACGAGATTAATGAACAAGAATACTCTGTCGAAGGAACGCCCGTGGATTGTGTGAATTTTGCTTTGGGAGGGTTAAACTTACGCCCTGATCTAGTAGTTTCAGGAATTAATGATGGATATAATCTAGGTTTTGATACTAGATATTCGGGGACTGTTGGTGCTTGTTTACAAGCACAGTATTTCGGATTTAATTCAATTGCTTTCTCATCAGATCGAAAAGGGTTTGCAATGGTTGAACTAGAGTTTGAAAAGACTCTAAAATACATATTGGATAACAAGTTGTATTCACCAAAGTATACCTTGAATGTAAATTTTCCAAGAGAGAAATTTGAAGAATCTAATGGTTTGCTTGATGATGTAAAAATATTCCACCATGAGTATGAGTATAAACCAGAATTAATTGATGGCCATTATTACCCTAACAGAAGAATTGTAGTAAGTGGTGATTTACCTAAAAATACAGATGCATATGGATTTCATAACGGATATACAACAATAAGTAAGATAACTATTTGATAGTTATCTTTTTTCTTTACCACAATAAAGTGTTAGCGCTTTTACAAAACTCTCAGTATACCTTTGAGTTTTGTATTTTTATTTGGTATAATACCATTGGACAAAAAATACAAGCGCTTACTTTTTAATGAATGGAGTGAAGAAATGAAAAAAATTTTTACTGGGAATGAAGCAGTGGCAAGAGGAGTTTATGAAGCTGGGGTTGTATATGCTTCTGCTTATCCAGGAACACCAAGTACAGAGATACTAGAGAATATCGGAACATATAAAGAAATTGTTGCTGAATGGGCACCGAATGAGAAAGTTGCACTGGAGTCTGTTATTGGAGCATCTATTGCTGGAGGCAGAAGTTTAGCCTCAATGAAACACGTTGGAGTAAATGTTGCCGCAGATCCTCTCTTTACATTTGCATATACAGGTGTTACAGCGGGTAGTGTACTTATAACAGCAGATGAGCCCGGTATGCATTCAAGCCAAAATGAGCAAGACAATCGTAATTATGCTAAATTTGCAAAGATTGCAATGTTAGAACCATCAAACTCCCAAGAAGCTAAGGACATGATGATTGATGCATTTGATATTAGTGAAAGATTCAATACACCTGTTCTATTTCGTATGACTACTAGAGTATGTCATTCGAAAAGTGTAGTTGAGTTAGGTGAAAGGGTTGAACAAGATTTAATTCCTTACGAAAAGAACTTTTCAAAATATGTTGCGGTACCAGCTATTGGTCGACAACTTAGACATTCAGTGGAAGAAAGATTAAATAAACTAGCTGATTTTTCTGAGACGACTAAGTGGAACAAGGTTTATACTAATGGTTCAAAGGTGGGTGTCATTGCGTCTGGAATAGCTTTTGAGTACGCAAAAGAAGCTTTTAATGATACAGCAGATTACTTAAAGTTAGGTTTTACAAATCCACTTCCAACGAAACTAATTGAAGAGTTTTGCGACCAACATGAAAAAGTATATATAATTGAGGAAAATGATCCGTATATTGAGGAGTTTGTTAGATCTCTTGGGAAAGAATGTTATGGAAAAGATATTTTTCCGTATACAGGTGAAATGACACCAGATGTAATTAGAAGAGTTGTCTTAGAACAAGAGATGGATGTTATTGAACCGAGAGAAGATCTTATTGTAAATCGCCCTCCTACTTTTTGTAGTGGATGCCCACATAGAGGATTCTTCTATGAGCTTGGTAAGAAAAGAAAAAAGATTATCGTAGCAGGTGATATAGGATGCTATAGTTTGGCTGTTGGGGAACCTTACAATTTGATGGATTGGTTAATATGCATGGGTGCTGCTTTTAGCAGTGGGCATGGAGCTCAAACGGTCATTGATAAGAATCCTGATGATTCAAGAAGATTAGTTTCAATTATGGGAGATTCAACATTTTTCCATACAGGTATAAATTCATTGATTAATACAGTATATAACAAAGGAAAAACAATCAATGTTATTCTTGACAATCGAATTACTGGGATGACAGGACAACAAGATAATCCAGGAAGTGGATTTAAGTTGCAAAACGAAGAGAATGAGCCGATGGATATAGAAAAGATTGTTAAGGCTATTGGTATCAAACATGTAAGAAAAATAAATCCAAATGACTTAAAATTAGTAAAAGAAACTATTAATTGGGCTTTAGAGTTAGAAGAAGCCTCTGTGATTATTACAGATTGGCCATGTGTATTAAAAAAACAATATAAAGATGAAGATGTAGAGATGTATCCGAAGGCGTGGCAGACAAAAGATATGGTTTTACAAGATAAATGCGTTGGATGCAAAGCTTGTATGAGAAGTGGATGTCCTTCTTTAGTTTTTGATGCCGAAAACAAAAAGATGCACATTGATGAGACAACATGTGTAGGTTGCGATGTTTGCCTGCAAATCTGTCCATACGATGCCATAGTAAAGGATGAAAAGTATGTCTAAGAATGTAAAATTAGTAGGTGTTGGAGGGCAAGGAACTATCTTGTCGACAAAGATATTAACACAAGCACTTTTAAATGCCGGTTATGATGTGAAAATGAGTGAAATACATGGTATGAGTCAGCGTGGAGGAAGTGTTTCAAGTGATATAAGATTCGGGGATCATGTGTCCTCTCCTGTTGTTGAAAAAGGTTCAGCAGATTTCCTGGTTGCGTTTGAGCAAATGGAGGCAGTAAGATACTTGGATTATCTCAAACCAGGAGGAATATTGATTGTGAACGATTTGAAAATCAACTCAATGCTGACCCAAGCTGGAAAGGTAAAATATCCTGAAGATATTATTGAGTACCTAAAAACTCGTGAAAACACCTATATTTTTGACGCTACATCGGTAGCGACTAAGTTAGGTAATGCACGCGTGCTAAATATAGTATTACTTGGTACACTAGTTAAGGCAATGGGGTTAGAAAACCTTCCAATTGAAAAAGCGATTGAAGATTTGGTAAAACCGCGCTTTATTGATATTAACAAGCAAGCGTTTAACATTGGATTATCGATGATGTAATTTTAAAGAGTAAAGAGTATAAAGGACTATTTTAAGTTTGGAATAGTCCTTTTTTAATCTTACTTTATTTCGACATTACTAGTAGAGAAAAACGGCATAATATTTCTAAGGAAAAACTGTTTTCCTGAAAGCGTTTTTATGATATGATATATTGTGGTGTAAAAAACATAATAATAAAGGAGTGCAAAATGAAAAATATTAATGTAGTTATTTGGGGATTTGGGGCTATGGGTAAAGGCATGGCTGAGATGTTGTTAACAAAAAAAGGTGTCTCTATTACTGGTGTATGTGATCTTCATCCTGATTTGGTAGGAAAACCTTTATATGAAGTGCTAGATATGAAGAAAAATGATGCAAATCAAACTTTGATAAGTGAAGATATAAACGCACTGTTAAATAAAGAAGAATGTGACATTGTATTATTAGCAACAGACTCATTTACAAGTAAAGCTTTTCCTAAAATGAAGTTGGTTTTAGAAAAAGGAATTAATGTAATTAGTACCGCAGAGGAAATGGCATATCCAAAAGCACAAGAACCGGAATTAGCAGATGAATTAGATAGGATTGCCAAAGAACATGGAGCAACAGTGCTAGGTACTGGAATCAATCCAGGTTTTATTATGGATTTACTAGTAGTTGCTTTAACAGGTGTTATGAGTGATGTTAAGCATATTGAAGCCAACAGAGTAAATAGTTTAAGTCCGTTCGGCCCTGCAGTTATGGAAGAACAAGGTGTTGGGATAAGCAAAGAAGAGTTTGAAAAAGGTGTAAAAGATCAAACTTTGGCGGGACATGTTGGTTTTAGTGAAAGTGTTTATATGATAGCGGATGCTATCGGCGTTAAAGTTGATGAGTTCAAACAACAAATGAAACCAATTATTTCATCAATTGATCGAACAAGCAAATATGGATCAGTTAAAGCTGGAAATGTTGCAGGTGTGAATATGACCGGACAAGGGTATGTAGATGGAGAGGTTTTTATTGATATGAAACATCCACAGCAGATTGAACCAGAAATGGAAGGAACAAATACTGGTGATTACATTACAATAAAGGGTACTCCAGAAGTGAACATGGCCATAACGCCAGAGATTGATGGCGGGATTGGAACAATCGCTATGTGTGTAAATATGATTCCTCATGTACTAAACGCAAAGTCTGGACTGAAAACTATGCTAGACCTTCCAGTACCTAGAGCGATTCTAGGAGATATGAGAGATTTGATAGAGTAAAGAGTTAATGTTTTAAATTTATTATGAGAGGAAGTTGCAAAATGCTGATAGATAAAGGTACATTTGTACGTATAAGAAGAACTCTATTACAGCCATCAGAGCGGGCTGAAAACTTGCCTGAAGACACGAAAAACGTTCCTTTGAAGATGTGGGTTAAGGGTAGGCTACTAGAAGAAAGTGAGTTGTTTGATTACGCTCATATTGAAACTGTTACAGGACGAAAAGAGTATGGTCGAGTAAAAGAAGTGGAACCGCCATATAAGCATGGTTTTGGTGATTATGTAGAAGAGATAATGACAATCCGACAAATTGTCTTAAATGACATGTATGGTGGTGAGTCAGATGAGTAAAACATACCATGAAATCATGAATGATAAAAGAAGAATCATGAAAGAGTCTGTTGGGATTGATTATGAAGGATATGAGTTTGAAGGCATTGGTTTTGATTATGAGAAGATGATGAGTGATCAAGGCTATCCAATAAGTAAGATTAGGGATATTCAACGTAAAAATATGGTTGGAGATACACCGCTTATTGAACTACATAACTTAACTAAGTATGCAAGAAAATATGCGAAGAAAGGTTATGGAGCCAGAATATTTTTAAAAGACGAAGCAGCCAACCTAAGTGGTTCCTATAAGGCTAGAAGAGCAGCTCTATCAGTATATAAGGCAAAAGAACTAGGTTATAAAGGGGTTATTGCAGCTACAAGTGGTAACTATGGGGCTGCAGTAGCGGCATTAGCAGCAAAAGAGGGACTTAAGTGCATCATTGTTCAAGAGACTTTTGATTCGAACAACGTGAGTCAACCGGAGATTTTAGAAAAAGCAAGGAAATGTGAGTCTTATGGAGCGGAGGTAGTGCAATTAAGTGTCGGACCTGAGTTGTTTTATACCTTTCTAAAGTTGTTAGATGAAACAAAATACTTTAATGCATCACTCTATTCTCCTTATGGAGTAAACGGAGTTGAGACGTTGGGATTTGAAATCGCTGAAGAAATGATGAACAAAGAAGGGAAATATCCTGAAGCGGTGATTGTAACAAATGCTGGAGGCGGTAATCTAACAGGTACAGCAAGAGGCTTGAAAAGAGCAGGTGCAAGTAAGACGAGAATCATAGGGTGTAGTGTGGATCTATATGGGTTACATATGGCTAGTGATAAGGACTTTAATCGAAAATCTTTTACGACTGGTCATACTGGATTTGGGATACCATTTACGACATTCCCAGATCGAAGTGATGTACCTAGAAGTGCAGCTAGACCATTAAGGTATATGGATCGCTATTTAACAATGAATCAAGGAAGTGTCTTCTTTATTACAGAAACATTAGCATTATTAGAAGGAATGGAACGTGGACCTGCCGGAAATACTTCATTAGCAGCAGCGTTTGCCTTAGCTAAAGAGATGAAGGAAGATGAAATCATTGTTGTACAGGAAACAGAGTATACGGGCGCAGGGAAACATATTCAACCACAATTATCATTCGCGAAGAAGAACGGTATTGAGTTATTGTTTGGTAATCCTCTAGAGGAAAAGCCAGGGACCAACATTATCTTTCCTGAGAACGGATCCTATATAGCCTATAAAGAGATTGATTTAGGGATTTTGCGAACAAGCTATATGAAGCACATTGATACAGGTTCATTAAGTGAACAAGACAAAGAGTTTTTAATGCAAGAGCTTGGTGTTGATAGAAAGACATTATTAGAATACATTTAGGAGGTACATATGTTAGAACGTAAAGATGATTTTCAAAAACGTAGAGAGCATTTGAAAGACAAATCGGATAAAGAACTTAAAGAGTATTTCTTTGAGTTAGCAAATAAAATGGTTGACCCATTACTTGATATGGCTTATACCCACACATCAAAATCCATTGAACGTAGTGTTCTACTTCGTATGGGATTTTCAAGTATTGAAGCGAAAGGGATTGTTGATGCTTTAGCAGAAGAAGAGATGTTAGGTTTTGGAGCTGGACATTGTGTGTATTTCTTATCCAAAGAGAAAGATATGTCTATAAAGGAAGCTGGAATGTTCTTACAAAAAGAACAAGGAATGACTTTTGTAAAGGAGCATTTCAATCATGAATAATATTGAGCCAAATGAGAAATTAAATATTCGAGAGATATTACAGGATATTGAGCACTACCATCCGGAAAAAAGGGGTTGGGTATGGCGTGATGCTTCACCACAAAAAATTGGCCCTTTTACCTATGAACAAGCTAGCCCGTCACTTAAACGCTTCGTACCTTTACCTAGCGCAAGTAGTTTGGGGAATATTGATCCTCAGCCTGACTGTGTTGTTACAACGGAGATAGCTTCTGGACGATTTGAGGATGATATCCGCAGAATGCGTATGGCAGCCTATCATGGTGCAGACCATGTAATGGTGATTCGTACTGCAGGACAATCACACTTTGATGGTTTATTGGAAGGGACACCACAAGGTATTGGAGGTATTCCTGTAACTAGAAAACAGTTAAGGGCACAAAGAAAAGCCTTAGATATTATTGAAGAAGAAGTAGGTAGACCAATAAACTATCATTCCTATGTTTCTGGGGTAGCAGGACCAGAGATTGCCGTTTTGTTCACCGAAGAAGGTGTTAATGGCGCACATCAAGATCCACAATACAATGTGTTGTATCGTAATATAAATGCTGTTAGAAGTTTTGTTGATGCAGCGGAGAGTAAAAGAGTTATGGCTTACGCAAATATGGCACAAATTGATGGTGCACATAATGCGAATGCTACAGCGAGAGATGCATGGAAAGTAATGCCTGAACTCTTAGTACAGCACGCAATCAACTCTGTATTTAGTGAACGCTCAGGTATTAAAAAGGAGAACATTGCTTTATCAACTGTACCACCTGCGGCAGCACCAACACCTGATTTGAAGCTAAATTTACCATATGCAGTGGCCTTAAGAGAGTTCTTTAGTGACTATAAGATGCGTGCACAAATGAACACGAAATATATGGACTCATCTACAAGAGAAGCAACGGTCACTCATGTATTAAACTTACTTGTATCTCGATTAACTAGTGCAGATATCCAGTCTACAATTACACCAGATGAGGGAAGAAATGTTCCATGGCATATCTATAATATCGAAGCGTTAGATACCGCTAAACAAGCACTTATTGGAATGGATGACTTGCTTTCAATGGTCGGATTGAAAGATGAAGGCTACTTGGTTGATAAGAAAAGAGAAATCCAAGAAAGAGCAGTACTGATGATGGAAGAGATTCTTGAGATGGGTGGTTACTTCTCAGCAGTTGAAGCAGGAATGTTTGTTGATAGTGGGGAGTATCCACAACGTAACGGTGATGGAATCAAGCGAGACATCAATGGTGGAGTTGGAGCAAACACGGTAGTAAAAAGAGAAAAGCAATATATGGCCCCAGTCACCGCTCACTTTGGTTATAATAATGTTAAGCAGTACAATGAAGCTTTTCAAGATGATCCATCGAGATTGATAGGAGGGTGTACTCTAGAAAAACCGGATATGATTGCGTTTATTGATGAGTTAGATGAATCAGATAATGTGTATCTACGTCTAGATGATACAGAGAAATATCGTTCGGGAGGATTGTTGAAGCCAGAAGTTGAATGGTTGGGAGACGGAACTGTTACCGTGGATTTGTTTTTCCCAGTCGATATGCGTACGGCAGAAGCTGCGGCAGTAAAGACGGCCAAAAAGATGAATTTAGATAATGTAGAAGTTATACATAAAGAAATGTTGCATCCTTCAGAGGGTACAAGGATTCAAGTTAAGGGGAGCATTAATTTTGATATAAAAGTAGAAGACTTGGTCTTACCAGAGGTCATTAAAAGTCACTCGGAGGAAGAAGTGATTAATTACGTAAAAGATCATCCGGTAAAAGTAGTGGCTGGGACTGCTGGAAACGATGAACACAGTGTAGGTATACGAGAAGTTTTAGACATCAAGCACGGTGGAGTTGAAAAGTATGGGATTTCTTATGAATATTTAGGAACAAGCGTGCCAATTGAGAAGTTTGTTGATGCAGCGATTGAAACAAAATCACAAGTAATTATGATGTCCACCATTATCAGTCATGATGAGGTACATTATAAAAACATGCTGAAACTTCACAACTATGCAGTTGAAAAAGGTGTTAGAGATCAGTTAATCTTGATCGCTGGTGGGACACAAGTAACGCCAGAGATTGCAAGGATTAATAAAATGGATCAAGGATTTGGTCGTGGAACGAAGGGTATCCATATTGCAAGCTTTATCATTGATCATCACAAGGAAATGGTGAAAAAATAATGAAAATAGACATTCTAGTAGCGGAAATTGGTAGTACTACAACGATTGTTAATGCCTTTGATATTAACAATCTAAAGCCTGTCTTTTTGGGGAGAGGGGTAGCAAATACGAGTGTAAATACTGATGTTAATGAGGGTTTAAGAGAAGCGATAAAGGATCTTGCAAGATACTTGAAGACATCGGATATCGAATACAATGAAATGTTTGCATCAAGTAGCGCTGCTGGAGGTCTAAGAGTAACAGTTCACGGATTAGTCTATGAAATGACTGTACGTGCATCAAAAGAAGCAGCGTTGAATGCGGGGGCCAATATTCATTTGGTCACCGCAGGCAAATTGTCTTCAAGAAATATAGAAGAAATTAAGAAGTTAGAACCAAATATGATCATTGTTGCTGGAGGTACAGATTTTGGTGAGACAGAAACTGCCTTGCACAATATGCATAAGATATTGAAAATGAACTTAACTATTCCGATTATATATGCTGGTAATGTAGAAAACCAACAAGAGATACGTGAGATGTTTACTAAGGCAAATCGTTCATCCTTGCTGAAAATTGTAGACAATGTATACCCTAGAGTTGATCAACTAGATATTTTACCTTTAAGAAAAATCATATATGAAACCTTTGAGGAACATATCATACACGCGAAAGGTATGCAACATATTACAGAGATGGTGAATCAAAAAATTATGCCAACACCAGGTAGTGTTATGGAAGCAACTATGCTATTATATGAGGAGTTAGGACCGATTATGACCATCGATGTTGGTGGAGCGACAACGGATATTCATTCCATTGCGGAACCTAGTGATGATTTTAAAAAATATTTAGAGGGTGAACCGCTTCAAAAACGTACAGTAGAGGGCGACTTAGGGGTATTTATAAACCATGAGAATGTCGTAAAACTATTCAAAAATGGTGAACTTGCAGACAAATTAGATATCTCGGAGAGGGAACTAGAGTTTATGTTGGAACAGTATACTTATATGCCAACGACTGAGCAGGAGCGTAATCTCGTGTATGAACTTGCTAAGAAATGTACACACAAAGCACTGGATAGACATGTTGGTGATTTTAAGCGTGTCTTCACCTCTTCAGGACAAAAGATTATCCCTGAAGGTAAGGATTTATCACGTGTAGAATACATTGTGTTAACTGGTGGAGCCTTAATCAATCTACATGACACTGAAGAAATTGTACGAGAATATTTAAAAGGAAACCAAACCAAAATGATGCCTAGTAGAGCTGTGAAAATTTTGCGAGATCACGACTATATTATGGCTAGTGTAGGTGTTGTTGCCTTAAAGCATCCTGAAATTACCTTGTCTTTGTTGAAAAAATCATTGAGAATTGAGTGATAGTATGTTTCCACAAGTTACCATAGATCTTGTAAAATACCGACATAATTTGAAACATCTTTTGGATCTTGTTCATCAGAAGAATATGACGATGATGGCCGTGTCCAAAGTGTTTTGTGCTGACCAAAATTTGATTGATGTGATGTCTTTAGAGAAGGTAGATTTTATAGCGGATTCAAGGATTGAGAATTTGCAGACGATGAAGACAGATATCCCAAAGGTTTTGTTAAGGTTGCCGATGCCTTCCGAGTCAAAGAAAGTTGTGGAGCATACGGATATATCCCTTAACTCAGAGTTAGATACCATCAGACTGTTAAATGAGCAAGCAAAAGAGTTAGAGAGAATACACGGGGTTATTTTAATGATTGATCTAGGAGACTTGCGAGAGGGTATCTTCGAAGAAAACGAAGTTTACAAAACAGTGCAAGCAGTCCTTAACATGGACCATATAAACTTGCGAGGAATAGGGACAAACTTGACTTGCTATGGAGGCGTTATACCGACCGAAGAAACTTTGGATAAATTGGTTGACTATAAACATAAGATTGAGCAGCAATTTTCGATAGAACTTGATATTATTAGCGGAGGTAATTCTTCGAACATTAGTCTCCTTTTGCAAGATAGGATGCCAAAAGAAGTAAACAATATTCGTTTGGGTGAATCACTTGTGCTTGGAAGAGAAACAGCCTATGGTGATTATTTAGACCAAATGTATACTGATGTGTTCACCTTGCGAGCAGAAGTGATAGAAGTAAAGGAAAAACCATCAATTCCCATCGGGACAATTGGTATGAATGCATTTGGAAAAGTACCAGTATTTAAAGATAAAGGGTCTATGAAAAGAGCGATTATTGCGATTGGTGCACAAGATGTTGACCATAAAGAATTAATCCCTTTTGATACCATCGAAGCGATAGGTAGTAGTAGTGATCATATCATTCTAGATGTTACAGACTCTATTAATGAGTATAAGGTAGGAGATATTATAAGTTTTCGACTAACGTATTCATCTGTTTTGTCTTTAATGACCTCTAAGTATGTAAAGAAGGTGTATAAAAATGTATCGTAAAACCTTCTTACAAGTAAATTTGGATAACTTAGTTGAAAATTACTTAGCCGTTAAAGAACGTGTGAATGGCAAAATAGTAATCCCTGTTGTGAAGGCCAATGCTTATGGTCATGGCGTAATAGATGTAGTGAAACGATTGGTAAAAGAAGGCGTCACCTTTTTCGCAGTATCTTTGTTAGAAGAAGCTCTAGAGATTAGAGAAATATTTCCGAATATTCAACTCTTAATGATGGGAGTTTGTAACGAAGATGATATAAACGTTGCGGCGAAACATGATATACAAATCACCATTGGGAGTATCAAACAAGTGGATTATTTACTTAAATTAAAGGGAAAACTGCAAGTCCACATGAAGATTGATACTGGTATGAACCGACTTGGATTCAAGAATTACAAAGAAGCACTTGATGCTTACCATTTACTAAACGAGATGAAATATGCTGAGTTAGTCGGAATTTATACACATTTCGCCACCGCGGACAATAATTATTCCTATTATCAAAAGCAGAAAGCTCGTTTTGAAGAGTTCTTGTCAAGCATTGATTATCAAGGGTTGATGATTCATGTCTCTAATTCAAGTAGTGCCATCAAGTATGAGAGTGATATCCCATATACCACCCACATACGTCTTGGTATTAGCCTTTATGGTTTAACCTTAGATGAAGAGACGAAGTTTTTGAAAAATACTTGTAAGTTGATTACCCATATATCAGAAATTAAATCCTTAGTTAAGGGGGAGAAGGTTGGGTATGGTATTACGTACGAGGCAAAAGGGAATGAACGGATTGGCGTATTACCCATCGGGTACGCGGACGGGTTTATCCGTATGAATCAAGGTGGTTATGTAGAAATTAATGGTCAGAAATGTGAATTAGTGGGTCGAATATGTATGGATCAATGTTTTGTTCGATTAGAGGAACAAATGGATATCGATGATCCTGTTGTCTTGTTTGGTGGCTTGATTTCTATTGATGAAGTAGCTAAACGACTCAACACCATCAACTACGAAGTTCTATGTCAAATTACATCTCGAGTACCAAGAATATATAAGTAGTAAGAAAGGAGAGCGCGTATGAACGTTCAAGTTTTTTCAGAAATTGGTAAATTAAAAACTGTTCTGTTGCACCGCCCTGGGAAGGAATTAGAGAATCTAACGCCGGACTTATTAGAACGGTTGTTATTTGATGATATTCCTTATCTAAAGGTTGCACAAGAGGAACACGATGCTTTTGCTCAAACATTGAGAAATGAAGGAGTAGAAGTTCTCTATATTAAGGATATGGTTGTTGAGGCCTTGGACCATCATCCAGAAGTGAAATCAAATTTTATAAATCAGTTTATTGAGGAGTCGAACATAAAGTCCAAATCGATAAAGAATGCTATTTACTCTTATTTGGATTCCTTACCACTGAAAAAGATGGTGGAGACAATGATTGAGGGAATAAGAACGCATGATATTGCTTATGACCATCGCAGTTCGATAATGGATATGTTGGAAAGTGAGTACCCTTTCTTTACAGACCCAATGCCAAATATTTTGTTTCAAAGAGATCCGTTTTCTAGTGTAGGAAAAGGAGTCGCAATCAATAAAATGTTTACGGACACACGTGCTAGAGAAACAATCTTTAGTGAGTATATGTTTCGTTATCATCCTCGTTTCGAACAGGAGGATATCCCGTTTTATTATAATCGCTATGATCGCTATCATAGTGAGGGCGGAGATTTATTGGTCTTATCAGAAGACACGATTGCCATTGGTATTTCGAAAAGAACCGATCCACGCTCTATTGAGATAATGGCTGAGCGTTTATTTAAAGAACATACAAGCTTTAAAACGATTTTGGCTTTTAATATACCAAAAACAAGGGCTTTTATGCATTTAGATACTGTCTTTACGCAAATTGATTATGGTGTATTTACGATTCATCCGGGAATCATGAAAGAGTTAACGATTTTTGAAGTTGTGAAAAAGGATGAAGGTTATAGTGTTTCGAAGGTTGTCACGACCTTAGAAGAAATACTTGAGAAGCATTTAAAACGCCCAGTTACACTCATTAATTGTGGTGGAAGCGACTTGATTACCAGTGGGCGTGAACAGTGGAACGATGGGGCGAATACCTTGTGCATTGAACCTGGAAAAGTTGTTGTATATGAACGAAATCATGTGACCAATGAAATGTTAAGAAAAGAAGGGATTAAGACACTAGAAATCCCATCAAGTGAGTTGTCAAGAGGTCGAGGAGGACCAAGGTGTATGAGTATGCCAATCTACCGAGAGCTATTAAATAAATAGGAGGACATTATGAATTTAAAAAACAGAAATTTTATTACCTTGTTAGATTTTACATCAGAAGAGATTAAGTACTTACTTGACTTATCTCAAAAACTGAAACAGGAAAAATATGCAGGTATCCCACACAAGCATTTGTCGGATAAAAACGTTGTATTACTTTTCCAAAAAGACTCTACTAGAACCAGATGTGCTTTTGAAGTTGGAGCGATGGATCTTGGTATGGGTGTAACATATTTAGGGCCAAATGGTTCACAAATGAACACAAAAGAATCTGTTAAAGATACAGCTAGAGTGTTAGGGCGTATGTATGATGGTATTGAGTTTAGAGGCTATAAGCAACAAGATGTTGAGGACTTAGGTAAATACTGTGGTGTGCCTGTTTGGAATGGGTTGACTGATCAATATCATCCAACACAAATCCTAGCGGATTTCTTAACAATCCAAGAAGTTTTCGGACATCTAGACGGAATCAAATTTACCTATGTTGGTGATTCAAGAAATAATATGGGGAACAGCCTAATGATTGGTAGTGCGAAAATGGGCTTGCATTTTACAGGGGTAGCTCCAAAAGAACTATGGCCAGATCAAGAACTTATTGATACTTGCAAAGAAATAGCGAAAGAAACAGGAGGATCAATCCGTTTCACAGAAGATAAAGTGGAAGGTACAAAAGGTGTAGATGTTGTCTATACGGATGTTTGGGTTTCTATGGGAGAACCAAAAGAAGTATGGGGAGAACGCTTGCAGTTGTTGCATGAATATCAGGTAGATAAAGCAATGATGGAGAATGCTCAAAAAGATGCGATATTTATGCATTGTTTACCAGCTTTCCATGGAAACGATACTGCGGTGGGAAAAGATATATCTGATACATTTAAAGATTCATATCCAAGAGTAAAAAATGGAGAGATGGAAGTTACGGATGAAGTGATTGAATCTTCTCAATCGGTTGTTTTTCAAGAGGCAGAAAACCGTATGCACACCATTAAGGCAGTCATGCTAGCTACATTGCGTGATGCCAATGAGTAGAATTGTTGTTAGTTTAGGTGGAAACGCACTCGGAAAAACCGCTACTGAACAACAAGAGTTGGTTTCCTATGTAGCAGAACAAGTGGTCGCCTTAATCGATGAGGGTCATGAGGTTGTACTTGCACACGGAAATGGGCCACAAGTTGGGATGATTAATCTGGCCTTTACTGAGTCTAGTAATACACCAGAGATGCCCTTTCCTGAATGTGGAGCTATGAGTCAAGGGTATATAGGATATCACTTGCAAAACGCTATTGGGAATGCCTTAAAAAAACGGGGAAGCAATCAATCAGTAGCGACCATTGTTACGCAAGTTATTGTTGATGAAGAAGATCCAGCCTTTAAAAACCCGACCAAACCAATTGGGGCATTTTATACTGAAGAAGAAGCTAGTAAGATTGCAGAGGAACATGGCTTTACAATGAAGGCAGATTCTAATAGGGGGTACCGACGTGTTGTACCAAGTCCAATGCCTGTCGACGTGAAAGAAAAAGCTGTTATTAAATCATTGTTAAAAGATCATCATGTGGTAATCACCGTTGGTGGTGGGGGAATCCCAGTTATTGAAAAAGGTCATACTTTAGTAGGTGTTCCTGCGGTAATAGATAAAGATAATGCATCTGCTAAACTTGCAGAGATAGTTGATGCCGATGAGTTGGTTATCTTAACTGCAGTAGACAATGTTTTTATTGATTTCGCTACAGAGAATCAAAAAGCTTTAGAACATGTTCGTGTGGAAGAACTTGAACGTTATATAGCTGAAGGTCATTTTGCGGAAGGCTCTATGTTGCCGAAGATAAAAGCCTCTATGGCGTTTGCTAAGACTGGAAAGACGGCGGTAATAGCGTCTTTAAAAAATGCAAAGGATGCTTTTAAGCAAAAAAGTGGAACAATCATAAAAAACTAAATTCATCAAATCGAAGAGAAGATTTTTCTTCTCTTTTTTTTGGCTATATAAAGGCCCCATATATATATAAGGAAAGATTTTGAAAAAAAACTAATTTATTCCTTGCATTAACTTTTCTTTTTTGGTATTATATCAAAGACTCACGCCAGAGTCGGGCTACGAAGTGGGAGGTTGCTGACACACGGAAAGGCGTTGTCTTACCATGTCAGGGAATTTTCACCGAGCAAGTCTATATTAAATGTAGGCGAAAGGAGGACATAACATGGCGAATCAAAAAATTAGAATTAGATTGAAATCTTATGATCACAGATTATTGGATCAATCTGCACAAAAAATCGTAAACACTGCGAAAAAAACAGGGGCTAAAATTTCAGGTCCAATCCCTCTTCCAACAGAGAAAGAGATTTTCACAGTATTACGTAGCGTTCACGTTAACAAAACTTCTCGTGAACAATTCGAAAGACGTACTCATAAACGTCTAATCGATATCATGGACCCAACTCCAGCGACTATCGATAGTTTGATGCACTTAGACTTACCGTCTGGTGTAGACATTGTTTTAAAATAATTTATAGGAGGTGTACTCATGGCCAAAGGTATCTTAGGAACAAAAGTAGGAATGACACAAATTTTTGACGCTGAGGGAACATTGATTCCAGTAACAGTGGTAAGTTGTGAACCTAATGTTGTTCTACAAAAGAAAACAGTTGAAAATGATGGATATGAATCTTTACAATTAGGATTCAAAGACAAAAGAGAAAAATTAGCAAACAAAGCAGAACTTGGACATTTCGCAAAATCGAATTCATCACCTAAGCGCTACTTGAAGGAAATTGCAGGAAAAGAATTGAGCAATTTCGAAGTAGGTCAAGAGATTAGGGTAAATATATTCGAAGAAGGAGAAATCGTGGATGTCACTGGTACTTCAAAGGGTAAAGGATTCCAAGGAGCTATCAAAAGACATAACCAAGGACGCGGTCCTATGGCACACGGTTCTCGTTATCATAGACGTCCAGGATCAATGGGACCAATCGATCCTAACCATGTAAGAAAAGGTAAAAAATTACCAGGTCACATGGGAGTTAACACAGTAACTATCCAAAACTTGGAAGTAGTGAAAGTTGACTTAGATCGTAACTTGTTATTGATCAAAGGATCAGTACCAGGACCTAGAAAAGGACTTGTGGTTGTTAAACGTGGTGTCAAAACCGCAGCTATCGAACCATTAGATCCAAACAGTTTCATTGAAACACAAGAAGAAGTAACAAACCAAGCTGAAGAAGCACAAGAATAATCGTTATCTGAAAGGAGGATTTCAAATGCCTAAAATTGCATTGTTGAATCAATCAGGGCAAAACGTCGGAGAATTTGAATTAAATGATTCAGTATTCGGTGTTGAGCCAAACCAGCAAGCTGTGTATGATGTTGTTAAAGCGCAAAGAGCTGCGATGCGTCAAGGAACACATAAAACTAAAAACCGTACAGAAGTACGTGGCGGTGGTCGTAAACCTTGGAGACAAAAAGGGACAGGTCGTGCAAGAGCAGGATCAACTAGATCACCAATTTGGGTTGGCGGAGGAACCGTATTCGGACCTACACCTAGAGATTACAGTATCAAAGTAAACCGTAAAGTTCGTCGCAACGCATTACGCTCCGTTCTATCACAAAAAGTGTTGGATGGACAATTTAAAGTATTAGATAAATTACAATTAGAAGATATGAAAACAAAGGGTATGGTTAACGTACTTGCTAGCCTTAATGTAGAAGGTAAAGCAATGATCGTACTTCCTGAGGATGACAAAAATGTTTTATTCTCAGCAAGAAACATTCCAGGTGTTGCTGTTACAACAGTCGGGCATGCAAGTGTGTATGATTTAATGAATTATACAACCTTGATTACTACTGTTGACTCAGTGAAAAAATATGAGGAGGTGCTTGGATAATGTTAGCTAGTGAAATTATCAAACGCCCAATCATTACAGAAAAATCTATGTTGCTTGTAGAAAACGAAAACAAATATACGTTTAGCGTTGATAAAAGAGCAAACAAAGTTCAAATTGCAAACGCAGTTGAGGAACTTTTCGATGTAAAAGTGGTGAAAGTAAACAAGATGAATGTGACACCTAAGAAAAAACGTGTTGGACAACATCAAGGGTACAAACCACATATGACAAAAGCAATCGTGACACTAGCTGAAGGTTCGAAGATCGAAATCTTTAGCGCATAGTAAATTATAAGGAGGTTACCGTTATGGCTTTAAAGAAATATAAAGCGATGACCAATGGTCAACGACACATGACAAGCCTTGATTTTGCTGAGATTACTACTGATAAACCAGAAAAATCATTGTTGGTAAAATTAAACAAAAAGTCAGGTCGTAACAACCAAGGTAAAATCACAGTTCGCCACCAAGGTGGAGGGGCTAAGAGAAAATACCGTATCATCGACTTTAAAAGAAATAAAGACAATATTCCTGGTCGCGTTTCAACGATTGAATACGATCCAAACCGTACAGCAAACATCGCGTTGATTACGTATGCTGATGGTGAGAAACGTTACATCCTAGCTCCTAAAGGATTAGAAGTTGGAATGACTGTTGAATCAGGACCAGAATCAGATATCAAAGTAGGAAATGCATTACCACTGAAAAACATTCCTGTTGGGGCGTTTATCCACAACATCGAAATGTCACCTGGTAAAGGTGGACAGTTAGTTCGTAGTGCAGGTACAAAAGCGCAAATCCAAGGTCGTGAGGAAAAATATGTACTTGTTCGTTTGAACAGTGGAGAATCACGCAGAATCTTAGGAGTTTGCCGTGCAACGATTGGTGAAGTAGGAAATGCTGACCATGAACTTGTAAACATTGGTAAAGCTGGAAAAATGAGACATAGAGGAGTTCGTCCTACTGTTCGCGGTAGTGTAATGAACCCAGTAGACCATCCACATGGTGGTGGGGAAGGACGTCAACCAATTGGACGTAAATCACCTGTTACACCTTGGGGTAAACCAGCATTAGGATTAAAAACTAGAAAAACGAAAAAAGCTAGCAATAAATTAATTGTTAGACGTAAGAAATAGAAAGGAGGAACTCAACACATGGCACGTTCACTTAAGAAAGGTCCTTTCTGTGACGATCATTTAATGAAAAAAGTTACAGAATTAAACGACCAAAATAAGAAGAAAGTTATTCAAACATGGTCTCGTAGATCAACTATTTTCCCTGAATTTATCGGGCATACAATCGCAGTTTACAACGGTAAGGAACATATCCCTGTATACGTTCAAGAAGATATGGTTGGTCACAAATTAGGAGAGTTCGCTCCTACTAGACTTAGTCGCGGACATGACAAAAAAGATAAGAAAGCTAAAAGAAAGTAGAGGAGAATTATTATGGAAGCTAAAGCACAAGCAAAAATGGTACGCATCTCTTCTCGCAAAGTAAAATTAGTTATCGATTTAGTTAGAGGTAAAAACATCGGAGAAGCTTTTGCAATACTAAAACTAACTCCCAAAGCTGCATCTCCAGTTGTTGAGAAGTTGTTAAAATCAGCAGTTGCAAATGCAGAACATAACTATAATATGGACATTGAGAGTCTGTTTGTAAAAGAGATTTATGTAGGAGAAGGTCCTACACTTAAGCGAATCAGACCAAGAGCACAAGGTCGCGCTACACAAATATTGAAGAGAACGAGTCACATCACTGCTGTTGTGGCCGAGAAAGAGTAAAGGAGGGAATCTTATGGGTCAGAAAGTAAGTCCGATTGGACTAAGAATTGGAATTATCAAAGATTGGGATTCTCGTTGGTATGCGGATAAAAACGATGTTGCCGATTTACTACACGAAGATTTAAAAATCCGCGCTTTGTTAGAAGAGCTATATGTTAATTCTGCAGTTTCAACTATTGAAATTGAAAGAAGTAAAAATAGAGTAATCTTAACAGTTCACACTGCCAAACCAGGTATGGTTATTGGACGTGAAGGAAGCAACAAAAACAAAGTAGTTGCAAAATTAAAAGAATTAACTGGTAAAGAGATTATTTTAAATGTGGTAGAAGTTAAAAAACCAGATTTAGATGCTCAACTAGTTGCTGAAAATATTGCAAGACAACTTGAAAATAGAGCTTCGTTCAGACGTGTTCAAAAAATGGCGATTCAAAGAGCGATTAGAGCAGGTGCCAAAGGGTGTAAAACTCTTGTATCTGGACGTTTAGGTGGAGCTGAAATGGCAAGAAGTGAAGGATATAGTGAAGGAAATGTACCTTTACATACACTTCGTGCTGACATTGATTATGCAAATGTCGAAGCAAACACTACATACGGAAAATTAGGAATTAAAGTATGGATTTATAAAGGTGAAGTCCTACCTGCCAAAAAACGAGGAGGGAATAGATAATGTTAACACCAAAAAGAACAAAATACAGACGCCCTCACAGAGTTTCATATGAAGGACAAGCAAAAGGCGGAACCGAAGTAAGTTTCGGTGAGTACGGATTAAAAGCTTTAGATGGTGCTTGGATTACAAGTCGTCAAATTGAAGCTGCACGTATTGCTATGACTCGTTATATGAAACGTCAAGGTAAAGTATGGATTAGAATTTTCCCTCATTTAGCAAAAACTGCGAAACCTTTAGAGGTACGTATGGGATCTGGTAAAGGGGCTCCTGATGGATTCGTCGCAGTAGTTAAACAAGGGACTGTTATGTTTGAAGTTGGAGAAGTTTCAGAAGCGGTTGCTCGCGAAGCTTTACGACTTGCATCACATAAGTTACCGATTAAAACTAAAGTCGTAAGAAAAGAAAGTGGTGATTCTAATGAAAGCTAATGAAATTAGAGAATGGGACACTGCAAAAATCAATCAAGAAATCATTGAACTGAAAAAAGAACTCTTTGACCTTCGCTTTCAACAAGCTACTGGTCAATTAGAAAACACTGCTCGTATTGGTAAAGTTAAGAAAGCGATCGCTCGTATGAAAACCGTTTTAAATGAGCGCGCTGAGTAAGACGAGAGGAGAATTGTATGGAACGTAATAGTAGAAGAGTTATGACAGGAACTGTTGTATCAGCAGCAGCAGATAAAACAATTTCTGTACTCGTAGAAACTTATAGAAAACATCCATTATATGGAAAACGTGTAAAACAAACCAAAAAATTTGCAGCTCACGATGTTTCGAATGAAGCAAAAGTAGGAGATATTGTAAAGATTACGGAAACTCGTCCGTTGTCAAAAACAAAAAGATTCCGCTTGCTCGAAATCGTTGAGAAAAAAGTCGTTATTTAACGAGAGCTTAAGAAGGAGGTTCTTATTATGATTCAACAAGAATCAAGATTAAAGGTAGCAGATAACTCTGGAGCTCGTGAAATCTTAACCATTAAGGTTTTGGGTGGAACAGGACGTAAATATGCTACAATCGGCGATATTGTCGTTTGTACAGTTAAACAAGCTACTCCTGGTGGAACAACCAAAAAAGGAGACATTGTTAAAGCTGTAATCGTTAGAACGAGAAAAGAAATACGTCGAAAAGACGGATCATATATCAAATTTGATGACAACGCTGCTGTCATTGTTCGTGATGACAAGTCCCCAAAAGGAACTCGTATTTTCGGACCAGTAGCTAGAGAGTTACGTGAAGCAGGATTTATGAAAATCGTGTCACTAGCTCCTGAAGTCATTTAGAGTAGGAGGTTACGAATATGAAAATTAAAAAAGGAGATAATGTTCGTGTTATCAGCGGTGCTAACCTTGGTAAAGAAGGAAAAGTATTAAAGGTTTTCCCTAAAACCAACCGTGTTATTGTTGAAGGCGTGAATGTTATTAAAAAACATGCTAAACCTACTCAAACGAATCCTGATGGTGGAATTTTAGAGTATGAAGCACCAATTCATGCTTCTAACGTGATGTTCTTAGAAAAGAAAGTCGGTCCAACTAGAGTAGGATACAAAACTGTTACTGAAACAGTGAAAAAAGAAGAAGTCGAGAAAAAAGTAAGATATTCAAAAAAATCTAATCAGGTTATAGAATAATCAGGAAGGAGGCTCTTAGCATGAATCGCTTACATGAAAAATACAATGAAAGCATTCGTAAAGCGCTCGTTGAAAAATTTGAGTATACGTCAGTAATGCAGGCACCAAAAGTTGAGAAAATTGTAATCAACATGGGTGTAGGAGACGCAATTAATAATTCAAAAGCGCTAGATGATGCCGTAAACGAACTTACACAATTAACAGGTCAAAAACCTGTCATCACTAAAGCAAAAAAATCTATTGCTGCCTTTAAATTACGTGAAGGTATGTCAATCGGATGTAAAGTAACGTTACGTGGAGAGAGAATGTATCAATTTTTAGATAAACTTGTATCGATCGCTTTGCCACGTGTTAGAGACTTCCAAGGAGTGTCTAACAAAGCATTTGACGGTAGAGGAAACTACACTTTAGGTATTAAGGAACAACTCATTTTCCCTGAAATTAACTACGATAAAGTAAATCGTGTTAGAGGAATGGACATTGTGATTGTTACTACTGCGAACACAGACCTAGAAGCATTAGAGTTGTTAACACAACTTGGTGTACCGTTCAAGAAATAAGGAGGCTAATTAATGGCTAAAAAATCAATGAAAGTCAAACAACAACGCGATGCCAAATTCTCGACAAGAGAATATACTCGTTGTGAACGTTGTGGAAGACCACATTCAGTTTATAAAAAATTTAAGCTTTGCCGTATTTGTTTCCGTGAGTTAGCTTACAAAGGACAAATCCCTGGCGTTAAAAAAGCAAGTTGGTAAAAAATAAATATTTTCCAAGCAGATTGGAAGGAGGCATTTATAAATGGTAATGACAGATCCTATCGCAGATATGTTAACTCGTATCAGAAATGCGAATCAAATGAAACACGATAAAGTAGATATTCCTGCTTCTAAGTTGAAAAAACAAGTCTTAGAATTGTTGAAAAAAGAAGGATACATCGCTAGTGTTCAAGTTGTAAACAATAAACCACAAGATATTTTACGTGTCACATTAAAATACATGCAAAATGAACGTGTGGTAAAAGGATTGAAAAGAATTTCTAAGCCTGGTCTTAGAGTATATGCAAAAACAAACGAAATTCCAAAAGTACTAAATGGTTTGGGTATCGCAGTGATTTCAACATCACAAGGTATTATGACGGACCGTGAAGCTCGCAAACTTAAAGTTGGCGGAGAGATTTTAGCGTACGTTTGGTAACAAATACAATTTTGGAGGTGTAAAGTATGAGCCGTATTGGTAAGAAACCAATCACATTACCTCAAGGCGTTACTGCTACAGTAGAAGACAATGTCATCACTGTAAAAGGGCCTAAAGGATCACTGGACTTTCAGTTTAGAAGTGAAATGACAGTAAACTTAAATGAAGACGGTTTGGTGGTTGAACGTCCATCAGAATCGAAACAAGATAGAGCAGTCCATGGAACAACTAGAGCGCTCATTAACAACATGGTCGTTGGTGTTTCAGAAGGATTTAAAAAAGAATTAAAAATGATTGGGGTTGGGTATCGTGCCCAATTACAAGGGAAGAAACTTGTTCTTAGCGCAGGATATTCTCATCCAGTCGAAATGGATATTCCAGAAGGATTAACAGTAGAAGTTCCGAAAAACACATTGATCAATATCTCTGGTATTGATAAACAATTGGTTGGGGAATTCGCTGCAAATGTTAGAGGGGTTCGTCCACCAGAGCCTTATCTAGGAAAAGGAATTCGCTACGTAAACGAATATGTACGTAGAAAAGAAGGAAAAACTGCTAAGTAGTAGTTAGGAGTGATTTGATATGATTAAGAAAACATCAAGAAATAAATTGCGCCAAAAAAGACATTTACGTATTCGTAAAAATGTTGTTGGAACACCAGTTAAACCACGTTTAAGTGTTTATCGTTCATCAAAAAATATGTTTGCACAAATTATTGATGACGTAAATGGTGTGACATTAGTCAGCGCATCAAGTAACGAAAAAGACAACAAATTAGCAAATGGTGGAAACATTGAAGCAGCGAAAGCTGTTGGAACATTACTCGCAGAACGCGCAACAAAGAAAGATATTACTAAGGTAATCTTTGACCGTAGTGGATATATTTACCACGGTCGTGTGAAAGCATTAGCTGAAGCTGCACGTGCTGCAGGATTAGAATTCTAATAAGGAGGTAAGCCGATGCCAAATGATAGAAAAAGAAGACCACGTCGTAGAAGAGAAGAAAAACTTTACGAAGATAGAGTCGTTAACATTAACCGCGTCACGAAGGTTGTAAAAGGTGGACGTCGTTTCCGCTTTAGTGCACTCGTGGTCGTTGGAGATAAAAAAGGAAAAGTAGGGCTTGGTACTGGGAAAGCTCAAGAAGTACCTGATGCAATTAAAAAAGCGATTGAAGATGCGAAAAACAATTTAATTACTGTACCAACATATGGTTCAACAATTCCTCATGAGATTACAGGACGTTTCGGAGCAGGGGAAGTATATTTACGCCCAGCTGTTGAAGGGACTGGAGTTATTGCAGGTGGACCTGTTCGTGCCGTATTAGAGTTGGCTGGAGTAGAAGATATTTTAAGCAAATCTTTAGGATCAAACACACCTATTAACATGGTGCGTGCAACTATCCAAGGACTGAGTGAATTAAGAACTGCTGAACAAGTAGCTCGTACTCGTGGACTTGATGTGAAGGAGATTTTACGATAATGGCAAAAGAACTTCAAATTACCCTAAAGAAAAGTTTAATCGCATCAACTCCAAAACAAAGAAAAACAGCGCAAGCATTAGGATTAACAAAACGTAATAAAACCGTAGTAAAAAATGATACAGACACTATTAGAGGGATGATTAATGTTGTCTCACACTTAGTAGAAGTTACAGAACAGTAGGAGGTGCCGATATGCAATTACACAATTTAAAACCTACTCCAGGATCTACAAAATCACGCAAACGTGTTGGTCGTGGAACTGGTAGTGGAACTGGTAAAACTGCAGGAACTGGACACAAAGGACAAAACTCTCGTTCTGGAGGTAGAACTCGTTTAGGATTTGAAGGGGGACAAACTCCTTTATTCAAACGTTTACCAAAAAGAGGATTTACAAATCATTTCCGCGTTGAATATGCAACAGTGAATGTGAGCGAGTTAAATCGCTATGAAGAAGGAACTGTTGTTACACCAGAACTATTATTGCAAGATCGTTTGATTCGCAAGAACTTAGACGGACTTAAAATCTTAGGAAATGGAAACATCGATGTTAAATTAACTGTGCAGGCAAATAAATTTACAGCTAGCGCTGTAGAAAAAATCCAAGCAGCTGGTGGAAGCGTAGAGGTGATTTAGTGTGGATCAGATAGTTGCAGTACTCAAGAATAAAGAAGTCATGAAAAAGATTCTTTTTACATTATTAGCTTTTTTGGTTTACAAGGCAGCAACTTATATTACAGTCCCACTAATCAACCCAGAACAAATTACACAATTCTTTGATGATGCCGATGGTGGTTTCATTGGAATTGCCAATGCATTTACTGGGAATGCACTTAGAAACTACTCAATCATTGCTTTAGGTATTGGACCTTACATTACTGCTTCGATTGTTATTCAAATTTTACAGATGGACATTGTTCCGTTCTTAAAAGAATGGCAAGAAGAAGGAGAAACAGGGAAAAAGAAAATCAACCAATTGACTCGTTATGTAGCAATTGGACTTGCATTTGTGCAAGCTTTAGCGATGACTTATGGATTCCGTTTAACGGGAGATGCAATTTTTGATTTAGGTGTTGAACCAACCTTCTTAACGTATACGTATTTAGCAATCATTATGACTGCTGGTACTGCATTCTTATTATGGCTTGCAGATCAAATTACGTTACGCGGTGTTGGAAACGGGACATCAATGATCATTGTTGCGGGGATTATTTCAAGCTTACCAGGTATGTTTATCAGTTTATATGAAGAATACGTTAGTGCTGCTGATGCTGCATTGAATACGTATATTATCTTTGCTCTTGTAGTATTGCTCTACATCTTAGTAATCTTCTTTGTAACGATTATGCAATCTGCAGCTCGTAAGATTCCTGTACAATATTCAAATAGACCTACTGGATCAAAATTCCAAGGGAAGAGCGATTCAAATATTCCTTTGAAAATTAACTCAGCAGGAGTTATTCCAGTAATCTTTGCGGTTACTTTATTAAGTATCCCAACAACTTTATTGAATTTTATGCCAAATGTATCGAATACCACATTTGGATTATGGTTAACTGAACTATTTACTTACAGTAGACCACTTGGGTATGTATTATACATTGCGCTTATTTTTATCTTTGCATTCTTCTATGCGTTTGTGCAAATCAATCCAGAGAAGATTTCGAAGAATTTACAAAAGCAAAATGCGTATGTGCCAGGGGTTCGTCCTGGTGTAGAAACAGAGAATTATATCTCTAGATTGTTGTTTAAAATTACAATGATTGGTGCTACTTACTTAGTGTTGGTTGCATCATTACCAATCTTTGCTACAATGATTTTTGACTTACCACCTTATGTACAAGTTGGAGGAACAAGTTTATTGATCGTTGTCGGTGTGGCTATCGAGACAACAAAACAAATCAAAACACAGACTCAAGAACAGAAATACAGCGGATTCATCAAATAGGATTGTTGATGTTATGAAAATCCTAGTGATGGGTCCTCCAGGTGCTGGAAAAGGTAGCCAATCAGCAAAAATAATGGAGCATTATGATATTCCGAGTATTTCTACGGGACAAATGTTCCGAGATGCATACAACAACAATGAAGAAATTGGTATAGAAGCAATGAAATTTATTGAAAACGGGAACTTGGTTAGTGATGAAATCACCAATGAAATTGTTCGTCAAAGATTAAACAAAGAAGATACATTAGATAGTTTTATTCTAGATGGATATCCAAGAACCGTCGCACAAGCAGAAGCTTTAGATGACATGTTGTCTGAGCGCGATACAAAGCTTGATGCGGTCATCAATATTTTGTCGAGTCACGATGTATTATTCGAGCGTATGGAGAAACGTCGCGTCTGTAAAGAGTGTGGAGCAACCTACCACTTGAAATTCAAACGTCCAGAAAAAGAAGGTGTTTGTGATGTTTGTGGTGGTGAACTTTACCAACGACAAGACGACACGTATGAATCTGTACAAAGACGTCTAGAAATATATGAGAATAAAACCAAGCCACTTCTTGATTATTATGAGAAGAAAGGAATCCTGTATCAAGTAAATGGTATGCAGTCGTTTGACAATGTGTATCAAGATATTCTACTGGTATTGGAGGATTTATCATGATATCAATTAAATCACCTCGTGAGATTGAGTTGATGAAACAAGCTGGTAAAATTGTTGCGCTTGCGCATCAAGAGGTTAAAAAACATATTAGACCTGGCGTTACCACATATGAACTAGATCAAATTGTAGAAAACACAATTCGTGCACATGATGCGATACCTTCATTTAAGGGGTATGGCGGATTCCCTGGGAGTGCATGTACTTCTGTCAATGAGCAGGTAGTACATGGTATTCCATCAAAAGATGTTGTATTAAAGAATGGTGACATCATCAGCATTGACATTGGGGCGGAGTATGAGGGTTATCACGGAGATAGCGCATGGACTTACGCAGTAGGAACCATCTCAGACGAAGCACAAAAGTTATTAGATGTAACAAAACAGTCTTTATTTGAAGGGTTAAAAATGGCACGAGCGAATAATCGTTTATCAGATATCTCAAATGCTATTCAAACATATGCCGAAGGCTATGGATACAGTATTGTTCGAGAGTTTGTTGGTCACGGATTGGGAAAGCAACTTCATGAAGACCCACAAATACCTAACTATGGACCGAAAGGTCGAGGAACGCTTTTAAAAGCGGGTATGACACTTGCGATTGAGCCAATGGTGAACATGGGGCGTAAAGAAGTGAAGGTTCTAAGTGACAATTGGACAGCTGTTACGAGAGATAAAAGTTTGAGTGCACATTTTGAACATTCAATCTTAATTACTGAAGATGAATGCATCATCTTAACAACAGTATAAAGGAGGAATCAACATGTCTAAAGAAGATAAAATCGAATTAGAGGGTAAGGTTGTTGAGGCTTTACCAAATACAGAGTTTCTAGTTGAACTTGAAAATGGGCATCGTGTACGAGCTCACGTTTCTGGTAAAATCCGTATGTATTACATTCGCATTCTACCAGGTGACAAAGTAACGGTTGAATTATCAACATACGATTTAACACGTGGGCGTATTACGTATCGTCATAAATAAAAAATAATATGTAAACTCCAAAGGAGGATTTTAATAATGAAAGTAAGACCATCTGTAAAGAAAATTTGTGATAAATGCAAAGTCATTAAACGTAACGGAAAAGTAATGGTTATTTGCGAAAATCCAAAACATAAACAAAGACAAGGTTAATAGGAGGTGCACATATGGCACGTATATCAGGTATTGATATTCCGAGAGACAAGCGTGTAGTTATCGCTTTAACATATATTTATGGAATCGGAAAAAGTGTTTCACAAGAAATATTAGCTAGTGCAGAAGTAGATGAAAGCACTAGAGTAAAAGACTTAACAGAAGACGAGCTAGGGAGAATCCGTAGCGAAGTTGCTAAGATAAAAACAGAGGGAGACTTAAGACGTGAAGTTTCCATGAACATTAAACGTTTACAAGAAATTGGAAGTTATAGAGGAATGCGTCACCGCAAGGGGTTACCAGTTCGTGGACAAAATACGAGAAATAACGCTCGTACACGTAAAGGACCTCGTAGAACTGTAGCTAATAAGAAGAAATAGGAGGAAGTTAATATGGCACGTAAAACAAGATCAAAACGTCGCGTGAGAAAAAATATTCCTTCAGGAGTAGCGCATATTCATTCGACTTTTAATAACACAATTATTACGATTACTGATCCGAATGGGAACGCAATTGCTTGGAGCAGCGCGGGAGCATTAGGATTTAAAGGGAGCCGTAAATCAACACCATTCGCAGCACAAATGGCTAGCGAAGCTTGTGCAAAAGCAGCAATGGAACACGGTGTACAAAGAGTTGAAGTTTCAGTAAAAGGGCCTGGTCCTGGACGCGAAGCTGCAATTAGATCTTTGCAAACTGCTGGATTAGACATTTCAGCAATTAGAGATGTTACGCCAGTTCCACACAATGGATGTCGTCCACCAAAACGACCTCGTGGATAATTGGCCAATTAGATAAGGGAGGTTGTTCATTTGAAAGATTTGAAATTCGAAAAACCAAAAACAGTAATTGAACCTACAGAAGAAGTGGACACTTATGGAAAATTCCAGATTTATCCTTTGGAAAGAGGTTATGGTGTTACTTTAGGAAATTCTCTACGTAGAATTTTACTATCTTCTTTACCTGGAGCAGCAATTGTCAACGTCCAAATTGATGGTGTTGAACATGAGTTCTCAAGTATTGAAGGTGTTGTAGAAGATGTTACTGCGATTGTTCTTAATTTAAAAGAAGTTATTCTTCACATCGATAATGAAGACCCTGATGTAGAAAAGCGCCTTGAAATCATGGTGGATGAAGCAAAAACTGTTACAGCAGCAGACATTGTTTGTGATAATGAAGTAACAGTTGTCAATAAAGATCAGCATATCGCTACAGTGAATAGTGGGAAGTTACATATGGTAATGACTGCTAGACGCGGTATTGGATATGTAGATGCTGATGAAAACAAAGCATATGGAAATATGGTTGGTGTAATCGCAATTGATAGTATTTACACACCAGTTACTCGTGTAAATTATAATGTTTCTCCTGCTTCAAGTAGTGATCCTTTAAAAGATAAACTAACGATGGAAGTATGGACAAACGGGGCTGTTTCACCTAGAGAAGCAATTGGTATTGCTTCTAAGATGATGATTCAACATTTAGAAGTAATGGTTGAATTAAGTGAAAAAGCACAAGAGGACGACTATATGGTCGAACGTGAAGATGAACAAAATTCACAAATTTTAGAAATGCAAATTGAAGATTTAGATTTATCAGTGAGAAGTTATAACTGTTTGAAACGTGCAGGGATTAACACCGTAGACGAATTGACACAAAAATCAGAAGAAGACATGATGAAAGTTCGTAACTTAGGGAAAAAATCCTTGAAAGAAGTTAAGCAGAAACTTGAAGATCTTGGTCTTTCATTAGCTAGACACTAATAGGAGGTAATATGAATGGCTGGATATAGCAAACTGAACCGTCGTAGTGATCAACGTAAAGCGATGCTTCGTGATTTAATTACACAACTTATTATTCATGAGCGCATCACAACGACTGAGACAAAAGCAAAAGAAGTAAAACGTTTGGTTGAAAAAATGGTTACTCTAGGGAAAAAAGGAACGCTTGCTTCTCGTAGACAAGCTGCGCAACTTGTTCGTTTCTTAGAAGTAACTGAAGATCAAAATGCATTACAAAAATTGTTTGATGATATCGCACCACGTTATGCAGAACGTAATGGTGGATACACGCGAATTTACAAAATGGGGCCTAGACGTGGAGACGCGACTCCTATGGCAATCATTGAGTTTGTATAGAAATTAGTTCGTGTAAACAAGGAAATAGCATAAATCAAAAAAGAATGATGTCGAAATCATTCTTTTTTTATGAAAACTATCGCTATTTTTTCTGTATCAATATCTTTTTTTATTTGAATTTGATATAATGATTTGGTAACGGAGTTGATGATATGAACATTATTGAATTAGATAATGTCTCATTTGCTTATGTGAAAGATACCCCTGTTTTAGAAGATGTAAGTTTACAGATCAAAAAAGGGGAGTGGATTTCGATATTGGGTCACAATGGTAGTGGTAAGTCGACACTATCAAAACTGATTATCGGGCTCTTAAAAGCCAAAAAAGGACAAATCCGTATCGATGGTGTCACATTAAATGAAGAGACAGTCTATGATATCAGAAGAAAAGTTGGAATTGTGTTTCAAAATCCAGATAACCAGTTTGTCGGTGTCACAGTAGAGGATGACATTGCTTTTGGTATGGAAAATTTGGAGATTCCAAGAGAAGAAATGCTTAGAAATATTGAAAAATATGCAAAAAAGGTTGATATGCTTGAGTACTTAAAGAAAGAACCATATGCTTTAAGCGGTGGGCAAAAACAGCGTGTGGCTATTGCAGGTATACTAGCTATGCATACCGATATCATTATCTTTGATGAAGCTACCTCAATGTTGGATCCAAAAGGACGCGATACAGTGATGCAGTATATGCGAACCTTAAGTGATGAAGGAAAAACCATCATCACCATCACACATGATATGAAAGAAGCTGTATATGCAGATCAAATTGTGATATTAAAAGAAGGAAGAATTATTACAAAAGGTAGTCCGAAAGATGTCTTTAGCAATAAGGACCTTCTTAACTCTTCGAATTTAGAGCTTTTAACCCCTCTTAAATTACTCTATATGATGGATGAAGAGAAGATTGAAAATACGGAGTTAAAGGATATATTATGGGCATACAGTTTAAAGATGTAAGTTACGGATATCAGTCCATAGAGGGTGGATTGTTTCAAGCGATTAAAGACATCAATGTATCGATTGAATCAACGGGTGAATTTATCACCTTGATTGGTGAAACGGGTAGTGGTAAATCGACCATGGTCCAACATATGAATGCATTAATTACTCCACAAACGGGGTCAGTGGAGATTTTTGGTGTGAAGTTACATAAGGGTATGAAAAAAGATGTAAAACTCAATCCTTTAAGACAAAAAGTAGGGTTAGTTTTTCAGTTCCCAGAGTATCAGTTATTTGAAGAAACTGTCCTCAAAGATATTATTTTTGGGCCGAAGAACTTTGGTGTATCCGAAGAAGATGCGGTTAAGAGGGCTAAGGAAGTAATTAAACTAGTAGGATTGGATGAGCGATATTTGGATCGAAGTCCCTTCAATTTATCTGGTGGAGAGAAAAAGCGTGTTTCGATTGCTGGTATTTTAGCTATGGAGCCAGATATTCTTATTTTAGATGAGCCAACAAGTGGCTTAGACCCTAAGGGTAGGGATCGCCTCTTGGATTTATTTATGGATATACATCATAAAACAAATAAAACCATTATCGTTATTACCCACGATATGAATACTGTCTATAATTACGCATCTCGTGTTTTAGTGTTAAATAAAGGCAGTTTAGTGTATGATGGTTTGCCAAATGAGTTGTTTAGTGATGAAAACATTTTAAATTGGAATTTGGATTTACCTGATTTACTAAGTTTGCAAAAACACTTAGAAAAAACTTATAAGAAAAAGTTATCGAAGACTCCTATTTCAACTGAAGATTTACTTCGTTTAGTGAAGGAGGAGTTGTTATGAAAAATGTTGTGATTGGGCAATATGTACCAGGTCAAAGCTTCCTATACCGTATGGATGCAAGAAGTAAACTATTAGCTTTAATTATTTTAATGGCAACAGCCTTTATTGTCCAAAACTTTTACCATATGCTTGGTATGGTTATACTGGTAGGATTCATACTAGTGGTAGGGGGATTAAGTATTACAAGAATTGTAAGAGGGTTACGACCTGTATTAATCTTGCTCTTGTTTACCTTTACTTTTCAAATGTTGTTTGTAAATACTGGCGACCTACTCTATACAACAGATTTAACCCTTAGTTTATACAATTTACCTATCATGTTAGCAATCATTGCTTTTTGGATGTTTACGAAGAAGTACGTGAAGTTTCGTTTTCTTTATCTATTGCTCACGATATTTGGTATTTTAGCCCTATTAGCAAGTTTTGCACCTGGAGATATTATTAGTTCTAGTAGAGTTCAAATCTATACAGACGGTGTTTTAGGAGCGTTTTTCATCATGATGCGTTTGATCATCATCGTGACTTTATCTACGATCCTGACTTTATCAACGAAACCGACGGATTTAAACCTTGGATTGGAACGTTTGTTGAAGCCTTTAAGCATTATAAAAATTAATGCAGAAGAAATTGCGATGATTATTTCTATCGCACTTCGTTATATACCAACTTTGCTTGATGAGGCCAATAAGATTATGCTTGCCCAAGCAAGTAGAGGTGTGGATTTTAAAGAGGGGAAATTTAGAGATAAAATCATGCAGATTATTTCTCTTTTGGTGCCAATGTTTATCATTAGTTTTAAACGAAGCGATGAGCTCGCTAATGCGATGGAGGCGAGAAACTTTGTACCGGGAAGACCACGGACTAGATTACATATTCTTAAGTGGAACTATGTGGATACATTAGTCATTGTTTTTGTGACCATTGTACTCGCGTTCTCAATTGTTCTTAGGGTTGTGTTCTAATTGGAGAAACTTTTACAAAGTATTCTTACAAAGAATGCGATCGCTACAAATGATAAAGACTATTTTGTTGTAAATCCTTATTATCGAAATATAGATGGAGAGTTATCAAGTACCTTTGAAGGTCTTCAAAAACTATGGACAGGCAAAAGAATGATGACCAGTTTCCAATGGATTGAATCAAATAAGCGTATGAGATATTACTGTCTCACGATGGAAGATGGAAATACTATAGTTGGCAAGGTGTATTTCAAAGATAACAAGATTAGCTACTTGTACGAGGCTCTTTTTGAGGAGAATAAGAAGCGCTATTTTTGTGAGATTTCCTATGATGGAACTTTATTTGAAGGCTATCAAAAACAAGTTAATAAGCGAACAGTACAAGGAGAGATAGAAGGGGCTTTAGAAGAAATATTTAAAGAAAAGGTCCGAGTTCATGCGAGTGGAAGAACAGACAAGGGAGTCCATGCATATCGACAGACACTACATTTTGATCTTGACACAAAAATTCCATTAAAACGAATGCGCATGATTATGAATCAATATTTCCCTGAAGATATTTATTGTCGACATATTGTTGAAAAACCACAAGTTTTTCATGCTCGATATGATACTGTCTTTAAAACGTATATGTACCACTTAGACTTTGGAGAATTTGATGTGATGAAACGAAACTACCGTTGGTATGTAAAGACGTTTGATCTTGCACGTTTTAAGGATTCTTTGAACAGTGTTGTTGGCGAACATGATTTCGCGTCTTTCACGAAAACAACAGAAAAAGATACCCGTAGAACTATTTTTGGTGTTGATATAGAAGTAGAGGATAAGCAAGTGAAGGTGTTCATAAGTGGAGATGGATTTTTACGCTATATGGTTCGTAATATTATCATGGCCGCATATTTGATTGCTAGAAAAGAAGTAAACTATACAATGGAAGATTTGTTGCTGGCAAAAGACAACACAATTCTTCGCCAAATGGCCGATCCTACAGGCCTATATTTGTTTGAAGTAGGTTATGAATAGAACATGTGAGAACATGTTCTTTTTTGATGGTTCAACTATAGAAGTCTTTATGATATAATGGTTGAGAAATACCAGTAAAAACTATGGAATGAGAGTGAGTGATGTAAATGTTGGAAAAGTTAAGAAAGCAAATGCAAAATGAGCAGATAGAGGCTTATTTACTAAGTGGTATTGAAAATCCGATGAGTTCGAGAAACTTACATTATGTGACGAAGTTTACGGGTTCTTATGGGGTAGCGATTGTATCCATGGAGGATGCATATTTTATCAGTGACTTCCGTTATCGTGAGCAGGTTGCCTTGGAAGTGAAAGAGTTTGACTTTGTTGAGGTGGAAACTTCTTTAACAAAGACCATAAAAGATGTGATCGCTAGGATGGGTATCAAACAAGTGCATTTTGATCCTAAAATTACCTATCAAGAATATCAAACATTGGAAGGTCTTGGGGTAGAACTGCAAGCTAAAGCTGGTTTGATTGAGTCTTTGAGAGAACAAAAGACTGAAGATGAGATTGCAAAGATTGAGAAAGCTTGCTTGATTACAGATGAGGCACTTGAATACACCTTAAAACAGTTAAAGGTTGGTATGACTGAACGAGAAGTGGAAGTGATTTTAAAAAATAAAATGATTGAGCTAGGAGCAGATAAAACTTGGGATCGTTTTATTGTGGCATCTGGTGAGCGAGGAAGTATGCCGCATGGAATGGCGAGTGATAAGAAAATTGCTAGTGGAGAACTTATTACGTTTGATATTGGGTGTTTCTATCAGGGCTACTCTTCAGATTTGACAAGAACAATCGCTTTTGGCGAGATTTCTAATAAACAAAAAGAAATCTACGATGTTGTCTATGAAGCACAAAAGCGTGGAGTGGAAGCTTCAAAGGCTGGTATAACTGGAAAAGAACTTGATATGGTTTGTAGACAGTATATTACTGATATGGGCTATGGTCAGCAATTTAAACATGGTACGGGACATGGTCTAGGACTTGATGTTCATGAGAATCCTAGTGTGTCATTCCGCAATGAGAAAGCGTTAAAAGAGGGAGCATGTATTACGATTGAACCTGGTATATATATCGCTGGTTTTGGTGGTGTTCGTATTGAAGATGATGTTGTCTTAACAAAAGACGGTTACAAAATACTGAACACATTCCCTAAAGAATTGATTGTCGTTCCTGCCAAATCATGACCTTGGTGTATATAGCACTTGCCTCTTTACTTGCAGGTCTAGTGAAGGGGACAAGTGGGTTTGGATCTAGCTTGGTGGCGTTACCTTTGTTGACATTGTTTTATGATACACAAACGGTTGTTATTATGATGTTGACCTTTAATGTGCTTTTAAATTTCTTGTTGCATTTTGAGCATAAGACTTTTTCGTTTGCACATTTGAAGGGTGTTTCTATCTTGACGATGTTTGGAATATTGTTTACCTTTATTGGGATTTATTTGCTGGGTAATTTAGAAGAGGATATTATTCGCATAATTGCGTTTGTACTAATTGTCTTTGCTATATTAAATAAGATGTTCTCTTTACACATTAATATGAAAGATACACCCTTTATGCAGGCAGTTACGGGGATGTTTTCTGGACTAGGGAATGGAATTGCTTCGATTGATGGACCGCCTGTTGTCTTTTATCTAACATCCATAAAGGCTGATAAGAAAAAGTTTAAATCTACGTTGGCATCTTATTTTATGATTCTTGCTATTATGAGTGTAGTTGGATTGATCTTAACTTCCCAATATAGTAAAGAGATGTTGTTTGATTTAGCTTATGTAGGGTTATTTGCCGCAGTTGGTACAATCGTTGGTATGTGGATATCGACCAAGTTAAATGAGGAAAAATTCAATAGGTACGTGACGGTTTTGTTGATTGTCTTAGCCATCTCTATGATTGTATAAAAAAAGAGCCAAGCGTAAACGCATAGCTCAATAAGATTTGATTAAGGAAAGATATAAATCGACTCCGGTCTGTAAAACAGAAGGATCAAAATTGAAACGGTCATTATGAAGCAAATAGGTATAGCCTTTTGCTTCATTTTTTGTTCCTAATAAGAAAAAGACTCCAGGTACTTCTTTTTGATAGTAGGAGAAATCTTCACTAACTAGAAACGGTTCTTTTAATTCTTGAAAGGAAAAATTGTTTAAGACTTTTTTCGCATTGTTAAAGAGGGGTTCATCGTTTTGTACTGCTGGATACAAAAAGTTGATATGTACATCTATTTTTGCTTGTGTTTCTTTCTCTATTGCGTTGGCAATTTCTAAGATAGTTTCTTTGATTAATTGATACGTTTCTTCTTCTAGAGAACGAATGGTTCCTTTTAGCAAGGTATAGTTTGATATGATGTTGATTGCACTGCCTGAAGACATTTGTCCGAATGTGGCAACGTGTGGTTCCTTTCCAAGGCGTTTTTGGAGTGTTTCTTTTAATCTTGTGTAGAAAAGACTAGCAGCATAGAGGGCATCAACTCCCTCGTTTTTCATAGCAGCATGCGCGCTCTTTCCATGAACTTCTACGTCGAGCAAACTTATATTCCCCATGAGAGGACCAGCTTTTGTATTGATGGTTCCTTGCTCAAAATTCGGGAAAAGGTGGATACCATATACTTCACTTACCCGATAGGTTTTCAATAGACCGGAGTTGACGATTTCTTTTGCTCCTCCTGGGTATTCCTCTGCTGGTTGGAAGACAAGTAGAACATTGCGGTTTGCGTTTTTTAAATGCTTTAGTTCTTTTGCAAAACCTAGCAACATCGCCATATGTCCATCATGGCCGCAAGCATGCATGAATCCATCATGCCTTGATTTATAAGGAACCTCATTTTGTTCTTTGATTCTTAGTGCATCGATATCACTTCGGAACATAATAGTATCCTTTTTATTGTAATCGATATAGACATAGACACCAGTTTTGTAGATTGTTTTTGGTTGATATCCTAAGGCAGACAATTCTTTAACTAAGTAGTCATGTGTTTTGTATTCTTGTAGACCAATTTCTGGAATTTGATGTAGTTCTTCGCGGTAGGTTTGTAGTGTCTTCATAGGCTCTCCTTTTGAAAAAATGAAAAAGTCTCCTTTTTCATTTTTATGAGTTTAGTTCAGGCTGTTGGTTTTTTAAGCGTTTGTTTAAAAAGAATCTGCGGAACAGTCCAACCAATAGTAAAATAAGGATATTGATGAGGACAATGGTCGCTCCTGAAGCAATGCGTAGCTCGTAAGAAAGCCAAAGACCTCCTACGATGGATAGTTCACTAAAGAGAATGGCAATACCAATGGTATTTTTAAAGCTCTTTCCGACTTTCATGGCGGCTGCGACTGGTATTATCATTAAAGATGAAACTAATAAAACTCCAACAGTCGCAATGGAAAGTGATACTACTAAGGCAAGGATAAAAGTAGAAACGAATTGGAAACGGCCAATGTTAATTCCTAGTAATTTAGCGTAGGCTTCATCAAAACTAATGATGACCATTTCTTTGTAGTAAAAGACTAAGAGTAATAGTAAAAGTGTTGCGGTGATGATGATAACCCATAAGTAGCGATTACCAACAGTTAGTATACTTCCGAATAAGTAATTGTAGATACTGGAGTTGAATCCTCCAGCCAGTGAGATAAATAAAGCGGATAGTGCTGTACCTAAACTCATGACTATTGGCATGGATATTTCTTTGTAATTTTGGTAGTATCCCCTAAGAATTTCTATGAACATAGCGCCTATAATACTGAAGATCATAGCTAAGTATAGGGGGTCTGTGATTAGGGTAAAACCAATAATGTTGATTAGATATAGCCCAATAGATAGACCAGCTAAACTAAAGTGGGATAGTGTATCTGCGATGAAACTTAAGCGTCTAATTACGACGAATGATCCTATAAGCGGGGTGATAAATCCCATGATTAAACCTGTGATCAATGCGTATCGTAAGAATGAATATTCAAACAAAGCGAATATGAAGGACTCATTGCTAGCTAATATCATGAATGTTCACCTGCCACGTCAAGTTCTTTTATGGTTGTTTCTCCGTTAACAATTGATAAAATATGTGTGTAGTTGGCGTTTGCCTCATTAATATTATGGGTAATGAGTATAATGGTTATTCCCTCACTATGCAACTCATTGACCGTCTTATAGAAACTTACAACATTTTCACGGTCAACACCAACGGTTGGTTCGTCTAAAATTAGTAGTTTTGGATTGTTCATTAGAGCGCGAACAATGAAGACTCGTTGTAATTGTCCACCGCTTAGGTTGTTGATGTTTTCATGCTGTAAGTGTAAGATTCCGATTTTATCTAGTAGTTCTAGTTTTGTATCTTCTGTGACTTTTGTGTAGCGAGATACTTGGAGTATTTCATTTACAGTAATTGGGAACTCATAGTTAAAGTCATCAAATTTTTGTGGAACATAGCCAATATTACGGAAGTTTTTGTATTCTGTGATATCAACATCATCTAAAAAAATTCGTTTTGCTGGAACCTTGTTGATACCTAATATGCATTTTACGAGTGTTGATTTACCAGAACCATTATTTCCTACGATCGCTAAAAAATCGCCTGTATTAATTTTGAAAGAAACATCTTTCAATACAGTACGGTAATCATAGCCAAATGTAAGATTATTCACAGTCACTCGCATTTCATCACATACTTTCTATATTTTCATGATTTATTATATCATAGTTTGTCTTGATTTCATGAAATTCATGTTTAAAATTCAAGGAAAATATGCGATAATAAGAAAGATAGAAGAGGAGTGTTGATTTTGGACGGTAAATTTATAAGCTTTGAGGGGCCTGAAGGATCAGGGAAAACATCTGTTATTATGGCTGTTGAACAATATTTAACAAATAAAGGATACGATATCTTAACGACTAGAGAACCTGGTGGAATTAAGATTGCTGAAGATATAAGAAACATCATTTTAAATAAGGAAAATATCGCGATGGATATGCATGCAGAGGCACTTCTTTTTGCGGCTTCAAGAAGCCAACATTTCCATCAAAAAATTGTCCCTGCTTTGCAGGAGGGTAAGATCATTATATGTGATCGATTTATTGATTCTTCTTTGGCATATCAAGGCTATGCCAGAGGGTTAGGTATTGACGAAGTATACGCAATTAATCAGTTTGGGATTGGGAATACTTTGCCAATGTTAACCATTTTTATTGATGTTCCACCAAAAGTTGGGTTGGAACGTGTGTTTTCCAAACGAGATAAAGTGGATCGTTTGGATTTGGAGACCCTTGCATTTCATGAAAGAGTGTATGAAGGGTATATGTTGCTTGCAGATAAGTTTCCACATCGAATAAAAAAAGTAGATGGGACAAGCAGCATTGAACAGGTGACGGAAGAGACCATTAAGATTATTGAAACCATTCTGTAAGAGGTGAAGCGTGTGGCGTTTGAAAAGATAAAATCTTCACAACCAAGTGTTGTGAAGTTGCTTGAAAATAGTATGAAAAAAGATCGGTTGTCACATGCCTATTTGTTTGAAGGTGAAGCAGGGACGAATAAGTTTGAGACTGCCCTATATTTCGCCCAAATGATGCTTTGTACAGAAGAGGATAAACCTTGCGGAGAATGTCACAATTGCCGTAGGGTTAAGCATTTAACACATCCGAATTTGTATGTAGTTGAACCGATTAAAAATTCGATTCGAAAACAACAAATTATTGATTTGCAAAATGAGTTTTCAAAGACGAGTGTAGAAAAGGGAGCGAAAATTTATATTATTAAAGATCTAGATTTGATCAACATTAGTGCGGCAAACTCTTTGCTTAAGTTTTTGGAAGAACCGCACCCCAATACTTATGCGATTTTGACAACAGCGAACATCCATCGTGTGTTGCCGACGATTATTTCTCGTTCTCAGGTTGTACAGTTCGCTTCGCTTGATAAGTCCTTGATTGAACAAGAGTTATTGGACGAAGGGTATCCTGGTGAGCAGGCGAAAATAGCTTCGCTTGTTTCGAGTAGACTAGGGGATGCCCTAGCCTTGCTTAGTGATGATTTCTTTGATGAGACTATAGAACTTGTGAAAGAACTCTATCAAATGATGGCTGGAGTGAGTGATTCGCTTGTTACTTACCTTCACCAGAATGGAGGCTTTGTTTTTCAATCAAATGAATCTTTGAAACTGTTTTTGTCCATCATGGTTTTGCATCAAAAAGATTTACTGCATGTGCTCATGGACCATTCAGGGATGGTTGTTTTTAAAGACCATTTAGATGTGAGCAAGGAACTTGTTGAACGTAAGTCTAAGGCAAGAATTTTAGAAGAAATGGAAGAGATGTTATCTTTGCAGTCAAGATTGAATCACTACATCAATCAAAGACTGGCGATAGACAATCTTTTGATAGGGTTAGAAAGAAGGTAAATATATGGCTAATACAGTCGTTGGTATAAGATTTAAGGCGGTTGGTAAGAAGTATTATTTTGATCCAGCGGGCCTAGAGTTAAAAATACATGATAATGTAATAGTAGAGACCGTTAGAGGTGTTGAACTTGGTGAGGTAATCGAAGAGGCGAAAGTTATTGAAGATTCGGAAGTTATTTCCACCTTGAAACCTATTTTACGATTAGCTACTCATGATGATTTAATGGCTTATGAGAGAAATCAAAAAGATATTGAGCCGACCTTAGAACGTGTAAAATATCACGTAAAGCACAACAAGCTGGAGATGAAATTGCTTGGTTGTGAGTATACCTTAGATCGGTCAAAACTGATTATTTATTTTAATGCGGAAGGACGTGTGGATTTCCGTGAGTTGGTCAAGGATTTGGCCAATGAGTTTAAGTTGCGTATTGAGTTAAGACAAGTAGGTACGAGGGATGGGGCTAAGTTTCTTGGTGGTATTGGTCCTTGTGGTTACTTATTATGTTGTAATACGTTTTTGGGTGATTTTGATACGGTGTCTATCAAAATGGCTAAGAATCAGAATTTATCCTTAAATCCAGCCAATATATCTGGTTTATGTGGGAAATTACTTTGTTGTATTCGATATGAAGATGAACTTTACACAGAGTATCGCAAGAAGATACCAAAAGTGGGATCTTTTGTAGTTACAGAAGATGGTCGTGGACGTGTTATATCTGTCAATATTATTGATCAATCTGTCCGTATTCAAACTCCAGAAGAAGGGGTTCGAACATATCAAGTGAGTGACTTGAAAAAGATTGAAGAATATGATTTGAAAGATGATAGTAATGGATCGTGAGAAACCAGTAGAGGTTATCAATGATTTGCTGGGTTATGACGGGTTAAAAATTATTCAGCGACCTGATATGTTCAATTTTTCATTGGATTCAACTCTTTTGGCTGATTTCGTAGAATGCACCAGCAAAGTGAAAAACATCATAGACTTAGGAACGGGAAATGCACCAATCCCGCTCTTTTTATCGTTAAAGACTGATGCGAAGATTGTTGGTGTAGATATTCAGGATGCTTCTTTAGATTTGGCAAAGCGGAGTGTGGAGCTAAACAAACTCACTAGTCAAATTCAAATTAGAAAAGAAGATATAAAGGGAATCCATAAAAACTATGAAAATGGATTCTTTGATATTGTGACATGCAATCCTCCATTTTTTAAATATGTAGAAACCTCCAATGTAAACAAGCAGTACTTTAAGACGATCGCTAGGCATGAAGTTTTGGTCACCTTAGAGGATGTAATAAGGGAATCGAAAAGACTCTTAACGACCAAGGGTAGTTTGTATTTGGTTCATCGAACAGAGCGCTTAATGGATATTATGGTATTGCTGGATGCTTATAAGTTTTCAGTCAAACGTATTCGTTTTGTATACTCTAAAGAAGGGGAAGAGTCGAATATGATTTTATTAGAGGCTTCAAATAATGGTCGTACAATCGTGAAGGTTTTACCACCTTTAGTTGTGCATGAATCTGGAGAATATACGGAGGAAATAGTAAAGATTTTTCGATATGGAAAAGATGTGAGACGATGAATAGACAAAAAAGTTTTCATCAAGATAAGGCGAAGTTGTATTTGGTGGCGACACCGATTGGTAATTTAGAAGATATGACTTACCGTAGTATTCGCGTGTTAAACGAGGTAGATTTGATTTATGCAGAAGACACAAGAAATTCGGCAAAATTATTAAAGCATTTTGAGATAAGCACACATATGTTCTCTTATCATGAACACAATAAAGAGGTAAAATCAGATGAGATTATTGCACACTTAAGTGATGGTAAGAGTGTTGCTTTAATTAGTGATGCGGGATATCCTGTTGTGAGTGATCCAGGGTATGTCATAGTAAAAAAAGCCATTGAACAAGACTTTGATGTTATTGCCATCCCAGGTGCAAGTGCGTTTTTACAAGCCTTGGTTGTTTCAGGGTTACGACCACATCCTTTTATGTTTTTTGGGTTTTTGGATGCGAAGAGAAGTAAACGCGTCAAACAATTAACGACTCTTATGATGCAAGAGGAAACGATGATTTTTTATGAGTCACCACATCGCTTGTTTAAAACCTTGCAAGATATGTTGGATGTATTTGGTGACCGCAAGGTAGTTGTTGCTAGAGAGTTAACCAAAAAATTTGAGGAAATTATTCGGGGGAACTTACGTGAAGTTCTAAGGATGGAACCAGTAAAAGGAGAAATTGTTCTTTTGGTAGAGGGTGCGAAAGAACAAGATCTACAAACGAATCTGACGGTTATTGAGGAAGTAAATATGCTTATTAAGAATGGTTTTTCTGTGAAAGATGCGATCAAACAAGTGGCAAAGAATCGGAATCTTAAGAAGAGTGATGTGTACCAAGAGTATCATATCGACTAGAATACTTGCTTTTAAGTGGGTTTATATTATAATATAGTTACGTTTAAGGAGTGAGAACGATGAGTAAGACTTTTTATATTACAACACCTATATACTATCCGAGTGGGAATTTGCATATTGGAAATTCTTATACAACGGTGCTTTGTGATGCAATCAATCGTTACAAAAAAGGAAAAGGGTTTGATACGAGGTATCTAACTGGTATGGATGAGCATGGTCAAAAGATTGAAACAGTGGCCAAGGAATTAGGTAAAACACCGCAAGAACATGTCAATTATATTGCAGATGAAACAAAGAAACTATGGGATATGCTGCAAATTAATTATGACGATTTCATCCGTACAACTGAACAAAGACATAAGACAGTCGTTAAAAAAATCTTTGAACAGTTGTTGGAACAAGATGATATTTATTTGGGAGAATATGAAGGATATTATTGTATGCCTGATGAGAGTTTCTTTACAGAGACACAATTAGGAGAAGATAAAACTTGCCCAGATTGTGGACGTCCTGTAGAACTTGTAAAAGAGGAATCTTACTTTTTAAGACTATCTAAATATCAGGATCGCTTGTTGAAATTCATTGAAGAGAACCCAGATTTTATTACCCCGGAGCAACGCAAGAATGAGGTTGTTTCTTTTATCAAGCAAGGGTTGAATGATATTAGTGTATCTAGAAAAAGTTTTGATTGGGGTGTAAAGGTAGTCTCAAATCCTGCACATGTTGTGTATGTATGGATCGATGCTTTGTCAAATTATATTACAGCCTTAGGTTATAATTCTCAAGATGAATCATTGTATAATAAGTTTTGGAAAGGTGAGGAAGTTGTTCATGTCGTGGGGAAAGATATTTTAAGATTCCACGCGATTTATTGGCCGATTATGTTGATGGCACTAGATATTCCAATTACCTTTAAACTTTATGCCCATGGTTGGTATATGATGAAGGATGGAAAAATGAGTAAGTCTAAGGGTCAGGTTGTTTATCCTGAACAGTTAATCAAACGTTATGGATTAGATGCGGTTAGATATTACTTGTTGAGAGAATTACCATACAGTGGTGATGGAGTATTCACTCCAGAGGATTTTGTGAATCGAGTAAACTATGATTTGGCCAATGATTTTGGTAACCTATTGAACCGAACGATTACGATGGCCAATAAATATTTTGATTCAAAACTAGTGAAGCCAAAAGAACAGTACACAGAATTTGATCAACTATTAGAAGATGAAATTGCCAAAACGGTTGATAACTATGACGAGCACATGAACCAACTGCAAGTATCTTTAGCCTTGCAAGATGTCTTTACCTTAGTTTCTAGAACCAATAAGTATATCGATGAAACTATGCCTTGGGTGTTAGCAAAAGACAAGGACAAATCGGATGAGCTTAATTGTGTCTTATACCACTTAGTCGAGAGTTTACGTATCATTGGTATTATGCTTAGTCCAATCATGCTAGAGAGTAGTAAACAACTCTTTAAGCAGTTAAATATTCCAAGAGGATTGGATGCGTTCTCGACAAGAGAATTTGGGTATTTAGAACATGTGAATGTAGTTGATAAACCAACACCGATTTTCCCTAGGTTAGATAAAGAAGAGGAAGAGGCTTATATTTCTTCTTTATTGAATAAAAAAGAAGAAGAGAAAGTCGAAGAAGATTTTGCGACCATTGAAGATTTTATGAAACTTGAGTTTGTGGTTGGTGAAATTATGAAATCTGAAGTACATCCAGATGCGGATAAATTGTTGGTTTCTCAAATTGATACAGGCGACCGCGTTCGCCAAATTGTGTCCGGAATATCCAAGCACTATTCCCCAAAAGAACTGGTTGGGAAAAAAGTGGTTGTCGTGAAAAATTTAAAACCAGTTAAGTTAAGAGGCGTACTTAGTGAAGGAATGATCCTTGCTGGGAAAAATAGTAAGAATCTTGAAATATTAGAAGTTTCTTCCTTGAAGAAAGGCGATAAAATATCTTAGTAACGCAGTTTCTTATTAGCTAAAAGAAATGAATATATTTATTGACAAATAGAGGCAAATAAGATAATATAACTTCGGTACATTTTATATTTTCATCCCACGCCCAAAATTATATCTATAATGGAGGACAAGAAAATGAAAACTTACATGGCAAACAATCAAACAGTTGAACGCCGTTGGTTTGTAGTAGACGCTGCTGGTAAAACATTAGGACGTCTAGCTACTGAAGTTGCTACGTTACTACGTGGTAAACATAAACCAACGTTTACACCACATGTTGATTGTGGAGATAACGTAATCGTTATCAACGCAAAAGAGATTGAGTTGACAGGTAACAAATGGGATCAAAAGAAATACTATAGACATTCACAATATCCAGGTGGATTGAAAGAAACAACAGCGAGAGTAATGAACAATACATACCCAGAGAGAATGGTTGAATTTGCCGTTAAAGGGATGCTTCCTAAAGGAAGACTCGGACGTCAAATGTACAAAAAACTTTATGTGTATGCCGGAAACGAGCATCCACATCAAGCACAACAACCTGCACTCTATGAGTTGAAAGGTTAGGAGGAATTTACATATGGCTAAACAAGTTATGTACCGTGGTACAGGACGTAGAAAAAGCTCAGTAGCGCGTGTCATTATGACACCAGGTACGGGTAAATTCATCATTAATGGACGTAAGTTTAACGACTATATTCCATCAGCTGCTACTCGCTTAGATGTTGAACAACCACTACAAATTACTGACAATATGACTGCATTTGATATTGAAGTTAATGTTTATGGAGGAGGAATCACCGGTCAAGCTGGAGCGATTCGTCATGGTATTACTAGAGCATTATTAGAAGTAAACCCTGATTATCGTAAAGCTTTAAAAGTTGCTGGTATGATTACTCGTGACCCACGCGTTAAAGAACGTAAAAAATACGGTCTTAAGAAAGCTCGTCGTGCACCACAATTCAGCAAACGTTAAAAATTGCCAAAAAAACACAACATCCCACGTTGTGTTTTTTTAATACCCTTTATCATGCTTGTATTTTACCTTGAGTTATACTATAATAAGCATGCGATAATTATAAATTAGGAGAGATATCATGAGCGTAAGAGTTAGATATGCGCCAAGTCCAACAGGTCATTTACATATTGGAAATGCGCGCACAGCACTATTTAATTATTTGTTTGCGAAAAAACACGGTGGATCATTTATTGTACGTATCGAGGATACGGATACAGAACGTAATGTTGAAACTGGAGAAGCTTCCCAATTAAAGTATTTAAAATGGTTGGGATTAGACTGGGATGAATCGGTTGATCAAGGTGGGGACTATGGACCTTACCGTCAGTTAGAACGTTTAGATATATACAAAAAATATGCGGATTATTTAGTAGAAAAAGGATTGGCATATAAGTGTTATTGTACTCCTGAAGAACTTGAACAAGAACGTAAAGAAATGATGGAGAGTGGTCGTGATCAATGGCACTACTCGCGTAAATGTCTTCATGCTCCTGAGCAGGATAAGCCTTACGTCTTACGTTTCTTAGTTCCTGAGAATAAAGAGTATACTTTCAATGATATTGTTAAAGGGGAGGTAACTTTCCGAAGTGAAGATATAGGAGATTGGGTCATTATGAAGAATAGTGGAATACCAACTTATAACTTCGCATGTGCAGTTGATGATCATTTGATGGAAATCTCGCATGTACTTCGAGGGGAAGATCACATTACTAACACACCAAAACAAATGATGATTTATGAAGCCTTAGGATGGGATGCGCCTATCTTTGGACACATGACCTTGATTGTCAATGAAAACAATAAAAAGTTATCAAAGCGTGATTTCTCGATTATTCAATACATAGAACAATACCAAGAGTTGGGTTATTTGCCAGATGCGATGTTTAACTTTATCTCACTACTAGGATGGAGTCCAAAATCAGATGAGGAAATTTTATCACCAAGTCAAATTGAAGACTTGTTTGATGAACAAAGACTATCCAAGTCTCCTGCGAAATTTGATAAAGATAAACTAGCCTTCATCAATAATCGCTACATCAAAGAATTGACTACAGAAGATTTGGTGGAGCTATGCATGCCTCATTTGACAAAAGAAGGTATTGTAGAAGAACACGATGAGGAATGGATTCATTCTCTTGTTGGTGTCTTTCAAGATCGTATGAGCTATGGAGCACAAATTATTGATTTGTATGACGAGTTCTTTGAACAAGAATTTGTTTTAGACCAAGAAATGAAAGAATTTTTGGATCAAGACGGAGTAGCCTTGACGCTGAAAACCTTCCGTGATTTATTAGAAGAACTAGAGGATTTTACAGCAGACAATATCAAACCTCTCATCAAGGAGACTGGTAAAAAGGCTGGAAGTAAAGGGAAGATGTTGTTTATGCCTTTACGTATAGCAACAACAGCTTCTATGCATGGTCCAGACTTGCCAAAGGTTCTAGCGCTTCTTGGAAAAGAGACGGTTATCGAACGAATTAATCAAAACGTTTAAAAATTTTTCACGTTGATTTTTGACAAATCGGCTAGATATGGGCGTTATTTTAAAATATATTTGCATTTTATTTCATGATTGTGTATAATAGCCTTATAGAATTTAAGAAAGAAAAGGAGATTTGCATGACTGGAACAGTAAAATGGTTTAATTCAGAAAAAGGTTACGGGTTTATTACTACCGAAGACGAAGTTGACATTTTTGTTCACTTCACAGCGATTACTGGTGAGGGATTCAAGACACTTGACGAAGGACAAAAAGTTGAGTTTGAAGTAGTTGAAGGAGATAGAGGACCTCAAGCATCAAACGTTGTAAAACTTTAATGAATGACCGAGTAGGAGATTTTTTCTCCTACTTTTTCTTTGCTTTTTTGTGATATAATGATGGGTAAGAAAGGATGATTGGATGATTGGAATAATTGGTGTTGGCCATATTGGTAGTGCTTTATTGGAAGGCTTTATAAAGGATCAAACTACGGATCATGATTTGTATATATATGATGTGTTTAAAGAGAGTACTAGCCCTTACAGAGATCATAAAAGAGTCTTTGTAAAGGCAGCGAATAAAGAAGTTGTGAAGGAAAGTAAGTATGTGTTTGTATGCGTGAAACCTTATCATTTTGATAGGGTTGCTAGCGAGGTTAAGGATATGCTTAGTGAGGATACTGTTTTGATTTCCTTGGCACCGAATCATTCTTTAGAGACCTTAAGAACTATGTTTTCTCATGAAAAAATTGTCCGTATGATGCCTTCTACATCTATGCGAGTAAAGCGAGGTGTGATTGCCTTAAGTAAGACAAATGAAGTAGATGATAAGGAGAAAATTGAGTTGGATCTATTGCTTGACGATATGGGTTATTTGTATTGGACAAAAGAAGAGGGAATCAATCAGACGATTGGTGTAGCCGGAAGTGGAATCGCTTTTGCCTTTGAAATGATTGAGGCGATGGGACAAGGTGGAATCGCCAATGGGCTGAATGCTGAGGATGCTTATAAGATGGCCGCAGAAACGCTAGTTGGTGCAGGAGAACTCTATTTAGAAACGAACGAACATCCTGCTAAGTTACGTGATGCAGTTTGCTCTCCTGGTGGCTTAACAATTAAAGGAATAACCAAGTTAGAGGAAAAGGGCTTTAAGAGTGCTGTGATTGAGGCCGTTTTATCTACTTATTTGAAAGCACAATAATTTCCTCGTTTGATTTGCACAATGATGGAAATGATATATAATAGATATGCGATTGTTTATTTTGAATAGTTAGGAAGTGTAAAAATGAAGATATTCAACTCTTATACAAATCAGTTAGAAGAATTTAAACCGGTACATGAAGGTATTGTAAATATGTATGTTTGCGGACCGACAGTTTACAATTATATTCATATTGGGAATGCTAGACCAGTAATCTTTTTTGATACGGTTAGGAGATTCTTTGAACACATTGGATATCAAGTGAAGTATGTATCGAATTTTACGGATGTAGATGATAAAATCATCACAAAGGCACTTGAGTTAGAAAAAACTGAAAAAGAAATAGCGGAGACATTTATCCAAGCTTTTTTAGAGGACGTTAATCGTGTTCATTCGTCAACGGATTATATTGCTCCTCGAGTGACAGAATATATGGACCATATTATTGATTATATTTCGGAGTTAATCACAAAGGGATATGCCTATCAGGTAGATGGAGATGTATATTTCCGAGTGGATAAGATTAAGGATTATGGACTACTTTCTAATCGAAAAGTCGATGATCTATTGGTCGGTGCACGTATTGAATCAAATGCTAAGAAAGAAAATCCTCTAGATTTTACCTTGTGGAAAAAAACAGAAGTTGGAATCACCTTCGATGCCCCGTTCGGGGAAGGAAGACCAGGTTGGCATACAGAATGTGTAGCGATGATTGACGATGTGTTTGGCGAAAAAATAGATATTCATGGTGGCGGTAGTGGACTTATGTTTCCTCATCATGAAAATGAGATTGCTCAGTCCTTTGCCTTGCATGGACACGGGATTGCCAATTACTGGATGCACAATGGATTATTGAATATTGATGGCAATAAAATGAGTAAGAGTGAGGGACGTGTATTATTGGTTCGAGATCTTACGGTTGATATGAATGTGTTTCGTTTGTTTACCTTATCAACACATTATCGAAGCCCAATAAACTATACCGATGAAGTGTTAAGTTCTTACGAAAAAGAGTGGGAGAAAATTGTACGTATTTACAAGGCGATTCATCTAAAGCTTGATTTAGCAGATCACTTGTATGGACAAGCGAAAGTTCACCCCGATTTACTTGCTGTTTATAAGGATTTTCTTGAAGCAATGAAACAAGATTTTAATACACCAAACGCCATTACAGCACTCCAAGACTTGACAAAAATATCCAATCAGTTGTACAGAAGTAAGACAGAGTTGGATGTATTATTATCAACATTAAAGGTTTTTGATGATATGTTTGAAGTCCTAGGATTGACGATAGATGTGGCGCCTTTATCAAAAGAAGATAAGGATTTGTATTTGGCTTGGCAAAAGGCAAGAACAGACAAAGATTTTGCTAAAGCGGATAGCTATCGTGATGAATTGATTGAAAAAGGTATACTATCTTGAATCAATATAATGGAGTAACCCTAGCGTATATAGGTGATGCCTATTATGAGTTGTTGATTCGAGAAGCCCTTCTTAGTAGGGGACTGGTCAAAGTTGAAAATTTACACAACGAAGCTGTTTCCTACACTAGTGCAGAAGGACAAAAACGTGCATTAGATGCGATTTTTGGTGATTTAACAGAAGAAGAAATAACTTACTTTAAAAGAGGGCGTAATCAAAATACCAATCGAAAAGCGCGAAATGCTGATTTGGCTACTTATAAACAAGCAACCGGATTTGAAGCTTTGCTTGGACACTTGTATTTAAGTAAACAGTTTTCACGTATTGAAGAACTACTAAATAAAATATTGACAATGAAAAAAAGCGAAGAATAGTGAATTCTTCGCTTTTTATTAGATTAGTTCAATGATTCCTTTATTGGCATTGTTGAGGATTTCATTGTTGAGTTTTCCTAAATTTCTTATCGTTTTGTCAACATCTATATGATTGAGGCCAAGTCCATCACAAAATGCCGATTGATCAAGCACCATTTTTCCTGCGATCATGCCGTTCATTGCGGCGAAAGAAACTTTATAGGTGCAGGAGAGTTTTGCACCATCACAGACAAAGCCCATAGAGGTTGATAAGTAAAGGTTGATTGCTTCTTTTATGTCTGAAAAGCGTCCACCTTTTGCGTAAGTAGTTACAGCAGCGCTAGCTGCGCCAGTTGCATGACCTGTTCCACATAGAACAGTTACGATGTTCATTTCTTGTTTGATATAGACGCTGGTGAGAAAGGCTAAAACAATAAGTTGCTTGCGTTTGGCTTGATTAAGATTTAGTGCATCTGCCAAAAACATTGGTGTAACGAGTGTACCAATGCCGAGGTTTCCACTGCCAGCTACGCCATAGACAGTAAAGACATCACCCTGCATACGTTTTTTTGATGGGACCGTGATATGTTTGCGCAAGAAGTTTGATAGATCATATAAGCAATCTTTTTGTGGTTGTCTTAAGTTTTCGACTAAGTATTCTCCACCTTCTTCTTTGATCTCTCTTCTGGCATTTTCATACTGCATTGTAGCTGTTTCAAATAACACATCCAAATCCTTAAAATCATTCTGTTCAACGAAATGGAGGATTTCGTCATAGGATGTGATTTTATATTTGTTGACCCGATCTACAAAACTCTTTTTGTCAAACTCTTTAAGTTGTTCACCATTTCGTTCAACTAAGACAACATTATCATACGCATCCTCAATGATAATACGGATAGTGTCTCCTTCAACAGAGGTCATGTTCAGTTCTTCGTATAGAACAGTATGGGCAAACTTCTTATGCTTTATTGAAACATCAATTGTTGATAATAGTTCATCTAATTTTTCGATGTCATCATTGGTGACGCTTTCGAAAATACTAAGTTGTTTTCTTGGTTTCTTTAGTAAAATACCAAGAGCAAGTGCACTGGCTAATCCACTCTTCTTTAAACCAGGAACTCCTACATTTACACTATTTTTATAGAGTTCTTCACTCATTAATAAGTCGACCGATTTGATTCGTTGATTACGAAGGGCATATGCTCCAATTGAAGCGATATATCCTACAACACCTATATCAGTACAACCCATTGTTTTCGTGATGTTACTCTCTAGAAGTTTTAAGACCAATTCTTTGTTCATACTCTCACCTCTTTTTGTATTATACATTTAAAACGCTTACACTGCAATTTTTTTCAATATTTTCTATTGCTTCTTTCATAGATATTTTTTGGGTAATGTGATAAAATGTGTTAGAAAGTTGAAGGATGTGAAAAATATGGCAACATTGATTGTTGGTCGAAACACAGTTTTAGAAGCTATCAAGGCTAAACGAAAGATTTATGAACTGTATATACAAAAGGGAACGAATCAAGAAATGCTTAGTATAGCAAAAGAATGTCATATTAAAATTAAGATACAGGATAAACAGTCACTAAATCAATTGTTGGATGGGGCCCATCAAGGTGTAGGTGCCTTAGTGGATGATTATACCTACAAAAGCTTAGAAGATGTTCTTTCTATGGAAAAAGAACACAAGTTTTTTGTCATGTTAGATTCTTTAGAAGATCCTCACAATCTGGGGGCGATTTTGAGAAGTGCAGATGCCTTTGGTGTTGATGCAGTGATCATTCCAAAAAATCGCAGTGTCAAGTTGAATGCTACAGTCGCTAAGGTATCAACTGGAGCGATCGAGTATGTGAATGTTGTTGAAGTAACCAACTTAGCACAAACGATGGAGAAACTAAAGAAACATGGTTTTTGGATTGCCGGAACAGATGCTTCAGCTAAGCAAACAATTGGACAGATTGATACAGATACGTCTCTTTGTGTTGTTATTGGAAGTGAAGGAAAAGGTATGCATAGATTGGTTAAAGAGAAATGTGATTACCATGTGAAGATTCCGATGGTTGGACACGTCAATAGTTTAAATGCCAGTGTATCGGCCGGGATTGTGATCTACGAAGTCTATAAGAAAAAGGGTGAGTAAGTTTGTTCAAACACAATGATTATGAAATTATTGATTACATTAAAGAGGGTAATCAAGATGCATTGTCACTGATGTTTGAGAAATATAAACCCTTAATTTCGAAAAAAATTATGCAATTCAACTTGCAGTATCAATATGAAGATATGGTGCAAGAAGCACACATGGTTTTATTGAGATCCTTACGCAAGTTTGATGATTCATACAATAAAACTTTTACAAGGTATTTTGAACAAAATTTACATCGGTTTTTTATTAGTTTGGTCACCAAGGAAGTAAGGCGTAGTGAGATATATAAAGAGTACGAATGGGTTATCCATGAGACGATGTATCGAACATCTATGAATGAAGGGTTTAAGGATGTGTTATTAAGAGATATTGAAAAAATCCTTACAAAAATGGAGTATATGGTATATACTTTAAGAGAAGTTCAAAATTTTAGTGTAGAATATATAACAAAAACCTATGACCTTGATGAAAAAGTGGTCTACAATTCTTTGCATCGTGCGAAATCAAAGATTAAAACGCATTTCAAACAAAGATAACTTGACAAAGGGGTTGTTTTTTGTTAAATTATATATTTGCAAGAGAGTGGTAAAAATGAGAGAAAAAGTTATACTAATCTGTGAAGAGTGCTTATCGCGCAATTACACAGCACAAAAGAAAAAAGAAGACAAAAATCGTCTCGAAGTGAAGAAGTATTGTAAACATTGTGAAAAGCATACACTTCATAAAGAGAGTAAATAGGAGAGAATATCATGGCGAAAAATGTGGAAGAAAAAACAAACAAAGTAATGGAAATCTTACGTAAAGAGTATCCGTTTGAGCGTGTGTTACTAGGTGTTTTAGGAGCGATTGTTATTGTATTGGGTGTTTACCTAATTGAAGGACAAGTTCTTGAGATTCGTTACACAGACTTATGGATTTTCAATTCAGATCTAAAAATTACAATTTTCTCAATCTTTGTAATTTTAATTGGTTCAATTTCGTTTATATTAGCAGTTGCGCCATTCTTTGTTCCAAGTATTGCAGAGATGCGAAAAGTATCTTGGCCAACGAAGAAAGTTATTGGAAATCATTCAGCACGTGTTTTTGGATTTATCATTATTATTAGTTTGTTCTTTATCCTTTACGAAACTGCATTTAGACCATTGTTCTTATGGTTGAATAGTTTAGGGGCGTAATTATGGAAAACGAACGTAGATGGTATATTGTTCAAACATACTCAGGGTTCGAAAATTCAGTTAAAATTAATTTGCAACGTCGTATTGAATCTATGCAGATGGAAGATTTACTTTCTCAAATTGTTATTCCTGAAGAAATTCAAGTTGAACGTAAACCTGATGGAACACAAAAAGAGAAAATGGTGAAAATTTTCCCTGGATATGTATTTGTTGAAATGATTGTAACCGATGATTCTTGGTTTGTAGTACGTAATACACCTGGTGTTACCGGGTTCTTAGGATCTAGTGGTGGAGGAACAAAACCAGTTCCATTACCACCTGAAGAAATTAATCCAATATTGAAAAAATGTGGATTGATGGAAGTTCCAAAAATTGATGTGGAGCTTGGAGAGAAAGTACGTGTTACAACTGGACCATTTAATGGACAAGTAGGTACAATTGATGAGATTGATGCGGAGAAACAAGAGTTGACTGTATTGGTTGATATGTTTGGCCGCAAAACGCCTGTTGAGTTAAATTTTGAAGATATCGAAAAGATATAGAGATTTGCTTGACATTCTCTAATAGTATATAGTATAATAGCGTGGCACGGATTGTGTCGTGCTATTTTTTGAGTGGGAGGATTCTAGAAATCTGCTTACCACATCACGAAAAAAGAGGAGGTGTCTTTCGTGGCTAAAGAAATTAAGACTCAAGTAAAACTGCAAATCCCAGCAGGGAAAGCAAACCCAGCTCCACCAGTAGGTCCAGCTCTTGGACAAGCAGGAGTAAACATCCAAGAATTTTGTACAAAATTCAATGATAAAACACGTGAACAAATGGGTGCGATTATCCCGGTTGTAATTACTGTTTATGATGACAGAAGTTTTACTTTTGTAACCAAAACACCACCAGCGAGCGATTTATTGAAAAAAGCAGCTGGAATTAAAAAAGGTGCTGGAAACCCATTAAAAGAAAAAGTGGGATCTGTTACAAGAGATCAATTAAGAGAAATTGCTGAAACTAAAATGCCAGACTTAAACGCAAATGACGTTGAAGCAGCAATGAACATTATTGCAGGATCTGCAAGAAACATGGGAATCGTTATCGAAGACTAAGCATTTAGTTGTTTACATACAACTATCTGTGGGAGGAGATTCCGTTAGACCACAAATAGGAGGTAAAATATCATGGCTAAAAAAGGAAAAAAATTCTTAGCTGCAAAAGCGCAAATTGATGCGGAAAAAGCTTATACGGCAAAAGAAGCAATCGCGCTTGTGAAAAAAGTATCATTCGAGAAATTTGATGCTACAGTAGAATTTGCATTACGCCTTAACCTTGATCCTCGTAAAGCTGAGCAAAATTTACGTGGAGCAATCGTATTACCACATGGTACTGGGAAAACGAAAAAAGTATTGGTTTTCGCAAAAGGTGAGAAAGCAAAAGAAGCTGAAGCTGCAGGAGCAGATTACGTAGGAGAACAAGAACTTGCTGATAAAATTATGCAAGGATGGATGGACTTTGATACGGTAGTTGCTACTCCAGATATGATGGCAGTTGTTGGTAAGTTAGGACGTACATTAGGACCAAAAGGTTTAATGCCAAACCCTAAAACAGGAACTGTAACTATGGATGTTACAAAAGCAGTAGAAGATATCAAAGCTGGTAAAGTAGAATACCGCGTTGACAAAGTAGGAAACATTCATGTAACAATTGGTAAAGTTTCATTTGATGAAAAACAATTGTTAGAAAATATGAAAGCTTTCTATGATGTCATCATCAAATCTCGCCCAGCAACCGTTAAAGGAGTATTCGTTAAGAATGTAACGCTTGCTTCAACAATGGGTCCTGGTGTGAAGATCCATAGAGAAGCTATCATTACTAGAGAAGTAGAATAATTTATTGAACATATAAAAACCGTGTTGTCTAAGACTTGGGTGCATTTTGCTTAATATCCCAACGAGATAAAAAAGGTAAGAAATTTATGCCTCTTTTGTCTTATGACACAAGAGGTTTTTGTATATATGACATTTATGGAGGTGGAACAATGTCTGAAAAAGCTATTGCTAGAAAAGCTGAGCTCGTAAATGAAGTTGTTGAGTTAATGGAAAAAGCCAACAGTTTCGTAGTTGCTGACTACAGTGGATTAACAGTAGAACAAGTAACGAATTTACGTCGTGAATTGCTTGATAACGGATGTCAACTTAAAGTTATCAAAAACAACATTACTAGAAGAGCTGCTGAAATAGCTGGATACGGTGATTTGGTTGGTGAATTGACTGGACCAAATGCGATCGCATTTAGTTATGAAGATAGTGTATCTGCAGCGAAAGTTATTTATGATTTCGCTAAAGAAAACAAAGTATTAGAGTTAAAAGTTGGGGTTGTTGATGGTGAATACATGAACAACGACAAGATCCAAACAGTTGCAACTATTCCAAACAGAGAAACATTACTTACAATGTTTGCAAGTGGATTGTTACAACCAGTTAAAGAGTTTGCAATCGCAGTTGATTTGCACTCACAAAATTTAGAAGAAAGTGCACAAGAATAAGGAGGAAAATACAATGGCAAAATTAGAAAATAAAGATATCATTGCAGCATTAGGTGAAAAAACATTATTAGAATTAAAAGAATTAGTAGATATGATGAAAGAAGAATTTGGTGTAGATCCAAGCGCAGTAGCAGTAGCAGGACCTGCAGCAGCTGAAGATGCAGCACCAAGCGAAGTTTCAGTAATTTTAGAAAGTGCTGGAGCGAAAAAAATCGCAGTTATCAAAGTTGTTCGTGAAATCACTGGTTTAGGATTAAAAGAAGCGAAAGCATTAGTTGACGGTGCTCCAGCTCCAGTTAAAGAACAAATCAAACCTGAAGAAGCAGAAGAACTAAAAGAAAAATTAGAAGAAGCAGGAGCTTCTGTATCAGTTAAATAGTTTCACCACTTAGTTAAGAACCTGAGATTTTCTCAGGTTTTTGCCAATTAGCCGAGAAACACAATTGGGGGCTGGTGAAATGTCACATTATTTTACAAAAACACATGACACATTAAAAAGCAATCCTTTAGAGATTGCTTTTCGTGTTCATGACGAAGAGTTTCGTATGTGGAGTGATGATGGTGTTTTCTCTAAGTCTTCATTGGACAGAGGAACAGCTGTTTTGTTGGATATATATAGACCGTCTGAAACTGTTACATCAGCTTTAGATTTGGGTTGTGGATACGGACCTATTGGTCTTGTTATGCATGAATTATATGGAATCCAGTTTGATATGGTCGATGTCAACGATCGAGCAATCGCTTTGGCAAAGAAAAACAACGAACTATACAAGACGGCAAACAAGGTTTTTTATAGCGATGGATTTGAGCATGTTGAAAAGACCTATGACTTGATTATATCAAATCCGCCGATTCGCATTGGAAAAGAAGCGCTTTATCAACTTTTTACCGATGCAAGAAAATATCTAAATAAAGATGGTGTTTTTGTTATCGTGATTAACAAAAAACATGGTGCATTATCGGCCTTAAAGCATTTGGATTTAACCTACGAAAAAGTCGAAACATTGGGCAAGAAAAAAGGCTTTTTCGTGTTTCTTTGTAAGAATTAATTGACTATTTGACTGATTTGTGTTAATATATTAAATTGCCAAAACACGCGCTTTTTTTGCGTTATAGGCATTTTTGAACAAATAAAATGGGGTGAAGTTTGTGAGTTACAAAATCGTAAAATACGGTAAGAAAAGAGAAAGACGTAACTATTCAAAAGTTAAGTCAAATGTGGATCTTCCTGATTTGATTAGAGTCCAAACCGATTCGTTTGAATGGTTTACGCAAAAGGGATTAGAAGAGTTATTTAGAGATATTTCCCCTATCCAGAACTTTACGGAAGACATTGAACTATACTTCGAAGGATATGAGTTTGGACAGCCAAAATATGATATTGCGGCTTCTAAGCAAAAAGACATGACGTTTTCTAAACCATTACGTGTAAACGTGAAATTGGTGAACAAGAACACTGGTGAAATCAAGCAACAAAAGATTTTTATGGGTGATTTCCCAATGATGACTCCTACTGGATCATTTGTCATCAATGGTAGTGAGCGAGTAATCGTATCACAAATCGTACGTAGTGCAGGTGTTTTCTTTAGTGAGAATATCGATAAGAAAACATTGAAAAGTAAATATTTGGGACAAATTATCCCAACACGTGGTGCATGGTTAGAATATGAAATGGGTTCTAAAGATGTACTTTTTGTCAAACTCGATCGAAGTAAAAAAATTCCCCTAACTACATTATTAAGAGCGTTAGGTTTTTCATCTAACCAACAAATTATTGAAACTTATGGTCCATCGGAACTCTTAGATTTAACAATGGGTAAAGATATGACCGAAAATTCAGTGGAAGCAATCAAAGAAGTCTATTCAAAACTTCGCCAAGGAGAAACTGCGACAACTGAAGGTGCTAAATCATTTATTATGAGTCGTTTATTTGATGCCAAACGTTATGATTTAGCAGAAGTTGGACGTTATAAAATAAATAAGAAGTTAGATGTATTAAATAGAGTATATGGTAAAAAATTAGCCGATGACTTGGTGGATCCTGAAACAGGAGAAATCATTGTTGAGAAAAATGTAAACATCAACAATAAATTGTTGAATCGTTTGAAAGATCATCGTCATTTATTTACACACAAGGTTCCTGGTGTAGGAGCGCATGATTTAGAGTATGAATTTGTGACACAAATCGATTTATTTAAAGAAGCAGAAGTACATGGTGTGAAACTATTTGATTATTTGAGTGATGAAGAGTTGCTTGCGCAAATCAAACATCAAGAGTATTTAAGTGCGGATGAATACTTCAATGGGTATTTAGAAGCAAATAACTTAACAGAAAAAGTTCTTGTTGAACAAATGGGTAAAGCACATGTAAAAGAAATGAAAGAAGCATACAACGAAGTTCTTGAAAATGAACATATTTATTTCGAACTAGCAGAAATTGAAGTATTAGAAGTATTAACGAAAAACGAGCTAGATGAAGAAGTTAAAGTAAAAATCATCGGGAACTATTCGTATGAAGATCGTGTACACATTGTACCGTCTGATATTATTGCCAGCATTTCATATTATTTAAACTTATTTAATAGAGTTGGGTCATTAGATGATATCGACCATTTAGGAAACCGTCGCTTACGATTGATTGGAGAGTTACTCAAAAATCAATTTAGAATTGGTTTAACAAAAATGGAGAAGAATGTTAAAGATCGTATGTCAACGAAAGAACCAGATGAGATTACACCACAAAATCTAATCAATATTCGTCCATTGACGTCTTCCTTGAAAGAGTTCTTTGGAAGCAGTCAGTTGTCACAATTTATGGCACAGACGAATCCACTAGATGAGTTGACACATAAAAGACGTATCTCAGCACTTGGACCAGGAGGACTAACACGTGATCGTGCAGGGTTTGAGGTTCGAGACGTTCATCATTCACATTATGGTCGTATTTGCCCGATTGAAACACCTGAGGGGCAAAACATTGGATTAATCAACAGTTTAGCTTCTTATGTTCGTGTGAACAAATATGGTTTTATGGAAACACCTTACTTACAGGTAAATCAAGATGGTGATGTATCAAAGGTGACCAAGGAAATGGTTTATTTGTCTGCGGATGAAGAAGAGAATTATGTTATCGGACAAGGGAACATCCTAGTAAATGATGACAATGAAATTGAACACGATCAAGTTGTTGCTCGTTTCCAAGGTGAAACGAAAATGTTTGATCGTAAAGATGTAGAATTAATGGACGTATCACCGAAACAGATTGTTTCAATTTCAACTGCATGTATTCCGTTCTTAGAGCACGATGATGCCAACCGTGCATTGATGGGTGCGAACATGCAGCGTCAGGCAATTCCACTATTAATTCCAGAAGCACCATACGTTGGTACAGGAATTGAGTATAAAGCAGCACACGACTCTGGTTCATGCCAAGTTGCTAAACGTGCTGGTCTTGTTGAATATGTTGATGCTCGTAAGATTGTAATTAAAGCGGAAGATGGTACAACAGATGAGTACCATTTGGCGAAATTCCAACGTTCAAATCAAGGGACTTGTTTCAGTCAAAAACCGATTGTTAAGATGGGTGACTTGGTTGATGAAAGTCAAACTATTACAGATGGACCTTCTATGGATGAAGGAGAACTTGCTATTGGACGTAATGTAACAGTTGCCTTTATGACATGGAATGGATACAACTATGAGGATGCGGTTATTATGAGTGAGCGCCTTGTGAAAGAGGACGTTTATACTTCTATTCATATTGAGAAATATGAAGTAGAAGCTCGTGATACCAAATTAGGTAAAGAGGAAATCACAACAGAGATTCCAAACGTTGGTGATGAGGGAAGAAAGCTTTTAGATGAAAGTGGAATCATCATCCCAGGTGCGGAAGTTGTTGAAGGAGATATTTTAGTCGGAAAAGTAACTCCGAAGGGTGTTACCGATCCAACTCCAGAAGATAAACTATTATTGGCTATTTTCGGTGAGAAATCACGTGAAGTACGAGATACTTCATTGCGTGTTCCTCATGGTGGTAGTGGTATTGTTCATTCGGTCCGTCATTTTAAACGTAGTGAAGGTGATGAATTAGCACCGGGTGTTAATGAAGTAGTACAAATCTATATTATTCAGAAACGTAAGATCAATGAAGGAGATAAAATGGCAGGGCGCCATGGTAATAAAGGGGTTATTTCGAAAATATTACCAGTGGAAGATATGCCATATATGGAAGATGGAACACCAGTTGATATCATGTTGAATCCACTAGGGGTACCATCTCGTATGAACATTGGTCAGGTACTTGAGATTCACTTAGGTATTGCGGCAAAACGTTTAGGAACACACATTGCGACTCCAGTATTTGATGGGGTAGAAACAAGTGACTTAAAAGAAATCATGGAAGAAGCTGGAATGGCTCCAGATGGTAAGGAAGTTCTTTACAACGGTCAAACTGGTGAAAAATATGACAACCGAGTAAGTGTTGGTGTTATGTATATGATTAAGTTAGACCACATGGTTGATGATAAGTTGCATGCGCGTAGTGTTGGACCATATACCCTTGTTACCCAACAACCAATGGGTGGTAAGGCACAAAATGGTGGACAACGATTCGGAGAGATGGAAGTTTGGGCACTTGAAGCATATGGTGCTGCCTATGCCTTACAAGAAATGTTGACCGTGAAATCGGATGACATCATTGGCCGTAACAAAGTCTTTAGAGCCATTGTAGATGGTAAGAGTATTCCAAATCCAAGTTTACCTGAATCATTCCGAGTACTTACAAGAGAACTTCAATCCATCGGTATTTATGTTGAATTAATCAGCAAAGAGACTGGTGGAAACGAAGCCAATAAGAGCTTAGTGGATGAAGATTCTGAAGATTATATTTCAAAATATGGGTTTCAATCTTAGAAAGTAGGGTGATTAATAATGAGTCAAAAATTCTCACATTATAAAATTCGTTTAGCATCTCCTGAAGAAATCAGAGGATGGTCATTTGGTGAAGTGAAGAAACACGAGACAATCAACTACCGTACTTTGAAACCAGAAAAAGATGGTCTCTTCTGCGAAGTCATCTTTGGGCCACAAAAAGATTATCAGTGTGCATGCAACAACAAATCAAAACGTAGTTCACATAATGGGAAAAAGTGTCCTGTTTGTGGAGTTGATATCACAGAAAGTAAGGTGCGTCGTGAACGTATGGGGCATATTGAATTAGCTGCTCCTGTTGTTCATACATGGTATTTACGCAACTCACCTTCTAGATTGGCTACGTTATTAGATATTAAATCAAAAGATTTAGAAGAAGTTGTGTACTTGGCATCATATATTGTGATTGATCCAGGTGAAACAGACTTACAATATAAGCAAATTTTAAGTGAAGCTGAGTACTCGCAAAAATATATGGAGTATATGGGTAAATTTAAAGCCTTAACAGGTGCTGAAGCAGTCAAAGTTTTATTGAAACGTTTAGACTTGCAAGCGGAGTCGTTACAACTTCGTACAGATTTACCAAATGCTTCCAAACAAAAACGTGAAAAAATCATTAAGCGTTTAGAAGTAGTAGAAGCTTTTGTTAACTCAGACAATAAACCTGAGTGGATGGTCATGGATGTCTTACCTGTCATTCCTCCAGAGTTGCGACCAATGGTTCAACTTGATGGTGGACGCTTTGCGACAACAGACTTGAATGACTTGTACCGCCGTATTTTAAACAGAAACAATCGTTTGAAACGTCAGTTTGAGCAACAAGCACCTCATTTGATTACCAAAAATGAGAAACGTATGTTGCAAGAGGCTGTTGATGCTTTAATTGATAACTCCAAACGTGGACGTAAAGTGGTAGTTGAGAAAAATAGACCACTGAAGTCTTTGAGTGATTTATTACGTGGTAAGCAAGGTCGTTTCCGCCAAAACTTACTTGGGAAACGTGTTGATTATTCTGGTCGTAGTGTTATCGTTGTTGGACCAGACCTTGAAATGTATCAATGTGGTTTGCCAAAAGAAATGGCGATTACCTTATTTAAACCATTTGTTATTCGTGAGTTAATCAACCGCGAATACACATCAAACATTCGTAGTGCAAAACGTATGATCGAACTAGGACAAGATGAACGTATTTGGGAAGTCTTAGAAGAAGTGATTCGTGAGCACCCAGTAATGTTAAACCGTGCACCTACCTTACATAGACTTGGGATTCAAGCGTTTGAACCAATCTTAGTAGAAGGAAAAGCAATTCGCTTACACCCACTTGTTACAACTGCCTTCAATGCCGATTTCGATGGTGACCAGATGGCAGTGCATGTGCCGTTAAGTGAAGAAGCACAAGCTGAAGCACGCGTATTGATGCTTGCATCAAACAACATTTTAAATCCAAAAGATGGAAAACCAATTGTTACACCATCGCAGGATATGGTTTTAGGGAACTATTACTTAACCTTAGAAAAAGCTGGTGAAAAAGGTGAAGGTCGCGTATTTGGTGACTTTGATGAAGCTACACTTGCTTATGAAAATGGACAAATTACCTTGCATTCACGCATTGGATTAATTGCGAGTGCCTTAGGGAATGCGCCATTAAAAGAAACACAAAAAGGTGGATATTTGATTACGACTTACGGGAAACTTTTGTTCAACGAAATTTTACCTCGTACGTTCTCATACCTAAATGAACCAACACTAACAAACTTACAAAAGCAGTTTGATGACGAAACTGGAGAAGAGCGTTATTTAACACCAGATCGTTACTTTGTACCGAAAGGAACAAACATCAAAGAACACATTCAAAATCAAGAGTTGGTTCCACCGTTTAAAAAAGGATTCTTATCACAAATTATTTCCGAAGTCTTTATTCAGTTTAAAATCAACGAGACATCAAAAATGTTGGATAAACTGAAAAACTTAGGATTTAAATATTCAACCAAAGCTGGTATTACGGTATCGGTTAGTGACGTTTCTATGTATTCTAAGAAAAAAGAAGAAGTAGAAGCAACAGAAAAAATTGTTGAACAATTACGACAACAATATGAGATGGGATTACTAACAGATTATGAGCGTTATAAACTTGTTATCAAGGAATGGGCGGATGTAAAAGACCGTATCCAAAAAGGATTAATGAGTGAGTTAACGAAAGACAACCACATCTTTATGATGAGTGACTCTGGAGCGCGTGGTAATGCTTCGAACTTTACCCAGTTAGCGGGTATCCGTGGTTCAATGGCAAATACCAAGCGTGAGGGATTGAACACTGCTTACAACATTAAAGCGGGAATTAAATCAACCATTGAGTTACCAGTTAAGTCTTCCTTCATTGAAGGATTAACGATGAGTGAGTTCTTTATCTCTACCCATGGTGCACGTAAAGGTTCAACCGATACAGCATTGAAAACAGCCGATTCTGGATACTTAACTAGACGTCTTGTTGATGTCAGCCAGGACTTAGTTATTACCGAAGAGGATTGTGGAACTGATAAAGGAACAACCATCGAAGAAATCGTTCATAGTGATGGAAAAGAAATTGTACCATTTATTGACCGTTTGATTGGTCGTTATAGTGCGGAGACACTTGTCAACGAAGCCACAGGAGAAGTTGTTGTATCGAAAGATGAGTACATCGATGATTTACTAGCGAAAGCAATTGTAGATGCAGGAATTACAGCCTTGAAAATCCGTAGTGTCTTAACATGTAATGCCAAAGTTGGTGTATGTAAAAAATGTTATGGACAAAACTTATCGACTGGTGAACAAGTGGAAGTTGGAGAAAGTGTTGGTATCATTGCAGCGCAATCAATTGGTGAACCTGGTACACAGTTAACCATGCGTACCTTCCATACTGGTGGGGTTGCTGGAGCCGATATTACCCAAGGTCTTCCTCGTATCCAAGAGTTGTTTGAGGCTAGAACACCGAAAGGTAAAGCGATTATTAGTGAAATTGATGGACGTGTATCTAGTATTGAATCGATTGAAGAACGTTATAAAATTACGATTGAAAACGACTTAGAAAAACATACTTATGAGACAAACTCTGGAGTAAGTGTCTTGGTTGATGAAGATCAAGAAGTCTTTGCAGGTACTCGCTTAACGGATGGTTCTATTGATCCTAAACAGTTGTTAAAAGCGACGGATGCAGAAACGGTGCAACAATATATTTTAGCAGAGGTGCAAAAAGTATATCGTGCGCAAGGTATTGAAATTAGTGATAAACACATTGAGGTAATCATTCACCAAATGATGCAAAAAATCAACATCATTGTTGAGGGAGATACTCCATTATTACCTGGTGCACAAGTTTCAATTAATGAATTCAAAATTGCCAACGAAGAAGCCTTGAAAGCTCGTAAGAAACCTGCGGTTGGACGTCCAGTATTACTGGGAATTACAAGAGCAAGTTTACGTAGTGAATCATTCTTGAGTGCTGCGTCATTCCAGGAAACTACAAGAGTCTTAACAGATGCGGCTATTCGTGGTAAAGTGGATGACTTAGTTGGATTAAAAGAAAATGTCATCATTGGTGGGTTAATTCCTGCTGGTACGGGTATTTTACGTGATCGCCATTTTGATTATGAGAAACCTGATCCAAATGCCATTGATGAAGAAGATTTAGAAGCATTGTACGAAATTCATAATAGTTAATACACGTTTATATAAGGGGTGCCAGTAGATTTGTACTGGCACTCTTCTTATAGTATTTAGAATAATGAAAAAAAGTTTTTAAAGCTATTGACACACTTGGATGTGTGGTATATAATAGTAATGCTTATAAAGAGAAAAATACTGGGTTTATTATCTTAGCCCTTATTTTTATGAGAAAGAATGACACACTTGGATGTGTGGAATATGAGATGAGAGGAGGAAACAATGGATGCCAACTATTAATCAATTGGTCCGCAAAGGTCGTCAATCAAAATCTAAAAAATCAAAATCACCAGCGTTGAATGTGAATTTTAACTCTCTTAAGAAAGAGTATACAAAATTAAACAGTCCGCAAAAACGTGGTGTATGTACTCGTGTTGCTACAATGACACCAAGAAAGCCGAACTCGGCTTTGCGTAAGTACGCTCGTGTAAGACTGACTAATGGTATTGAAGTTACTGCATATATTCCTGGTGAAGGACATAAATTGCAAGAACACAGTGTTGTATTAATCCGTGGTGGTCGTGTAAAAGACTTAGCGGGAGTACGTTACCACATTGTACGTGGTACATTAGATACTACTGGAGTAGAGAATCGTAAACAAGGACGTTCAAAATACGGAACGAAAAAAGCATAATTTAATTTAAAGTTTGAAAGGAGGAAAAGTTATGCCTCGTAAAGGTCACATAGCAAAAAGAGATGTATTACCAGATCCAATATACAACTCAAAGTTGGTTACAAAGTTGATCAACAACATTATGTTAGATGGTAAAAAAGGAACGGCACAAAAAATCTTATATGGTGCCTTCAAAAGAGTAGAAGAAATTACTAACCAACCACCTATCGAAGTCTTCGAAGAAGCTTTAAATAATATTATGCCTACATTTGAAGTACGCTCAAGAAGAATTGGTGGACAAAACTATCAAGTACCGGTGGAAGTACGTGAAGAAAGACGTTACACTTTAGGGTTAAGATGGTTAACATTATATGCAAGATTAAGAAACGAAAAAACAATGATCGATAGACTCGCGAAGGAGATTATTGATGCTAGCCAAGGAAACGGAGCTTCTGTTAAGAAAAGAGAAGATATGCACCGTATGGCTGAAGCTAATAAAGCATTCGCTCACTATCGTTGGTAGAAAGGAGTTATCAAGATGCCACGTGAATATAGTTTAGAAAAAACTAGAAATATCGGTATCATGGCACATATCGATGCTGGTAAAACAACAGCAACAGAACGTGTCTTGTACCACACTGGTCGTATTCACAAAATTGGTGAAACACATGATGGTGCTTCACAAATGGACTGGATGGAACAAGAGCAAGAGCGCGGGATTACCATTACATCTGCTGCTACAACAGCGTTTTGGAAAGAACACCGCATCAACATCATCGATACTCCTGGACACGTAGACTTTACGGTAGAAGTATCAAGATCACTCCGTGTATTAGACGGTAGTGTTGCATTATTAGATGCCCAAGCTGGTGTTGAGCCACAAACAGAAACAGTATGGAGACAGGCGAATGATTACAAAGTACCTCGTATTGTCTTTGTCAATAAAATGGATAAAATTGGTGCAGATTTCGAATTTAGTGTAAGCACAGTTCGTGATCGTTTAGGAGCAAATGCAGCTGCTATTCAATGGCCAATTGGAGCCGAAAATGATTTTGATGGAATCATTGACTTAGTAGACATGAAAGCTTACCATTTTGATGGTGCGCATGATGAAGTTGCTGAGGAAATCGCTATTCCAGATCATCTACAAGAAAAAGTGGAAGAAAAAAGAGCAGAGTTAATTGAAACATTAGCGGATTTAAATGAAGAGTTAATGATGATGTACTTAGAAGGAGAAGAAATCTCAAACGAGTTCTTAAAAGAAATCGTTCGTGAAACTACATTAAATGTAGAGTTTTTCCCAGTACTTTGTGGATCTGCATTTAAAAACAAAGGTGTTAAGTTAATGCTTGATGCTGTCATTAGTTATTTACCTAGCCCGACAGATGTATTGGCGGTTAAAGGGTTAAATAAAATGGGAGAAGAATTAAGATTACCTGCTGATGATGATGGACGTTTTGCTGCTTTAGCATTTAAAGTAGCGACTGACCCATTCGTAGGGAAATTAACATTCTTCCGTGTATATTCTGGTCAATTGAAAAAAGGATCTTATGTGCGTAATGCAACAAAAGATAACAAAGAGCGTGTTGGTCGTATCTTAAGAATGCATGCAAACCACCGCGAAGAAATTGATCAAGTATATTCAGGAGATATCGCTGCTGCGGTTGGACTGAAAAATACAACAACAGGTGATACCCTTTGTGATGACAAAGATCATATCATCTTAGAAAAAATGGTGTTCCCAGAGCCAGTTATTAGTGTTGCTATTGAGCCAAACTCAAAAGCAGACCAAGACAAAATGGGTGTTGCCTTACAAAAATTGGCAGAAGAAGATCCAACGTTTAGAACATATACAGATGAAGAAACAGGACAAACCATCATCAGTGGTATGGGTGAGTTACACTTAGACATCATTGTTGATCGTATGAAACGTGAATTCAAAGTTGAAGCAAATGTTGGTGCTCCACAAGTTTCTTACCGTGAAACAATCACGAATGAAGCGGAAGTGGAAGGAAAATTCGTACGCCAGTCTGGTGGACGTGGACAATATGGACACGTTTGGATCAAGTTTGAACCAAACCCAGGAAAAGGATACGAATTTGTTGACAAAATCGTCGGTGGGGTTGTTCCTAGAGAATACATCCCTGTTGTAGATAAAGGTTTACAAGAGTCATTAGATAGCGGTATTGTTGCTGGTTATCCATTGATTGACTTAAAAGCGACACTTTATGATGGTTCATACCATGACGTTGACTCGAATGAGATGGCGTTTAAAGTTGCTGCATCTTTGGCACTGAAAAAAGCTGCGGAAGCATGTAGAGCGATTTTACTTGAACCAATTATGACAGTTGATGTTATCACACCAGATGATTACTTAGGTAACGTTATCGGAGATATTACTAGTCGCCGTGGACGTATCGAAGGACAAAGTCAACGAGGAAATGCACAACAAATCAAATCAAAAGTTCCACTAGCAGAAATGTTTGGATATGCGACTAGCTTACGTTCGAATACGCAAGGTCGTGGAACTTACACAATGCAGTTCTCTCATTACGAAGCTGCACCTAAGTCAATTGCTGAAGAAGTCATTAAAAGACGTAACGGATAATTGACTAATAACTTGCATTATTCGCTATAATAATGTAAAATATGAATGGAAAAAGTACTTAAAAACATTAAAAATTATAAGGAGGAAATTACAAAATGGCTAAAGAAAAATTCGTCCGTACGAAACCACATATGAACATTGGTACAATCGGACACGTTGACCATGGTAAAACTACATTATCAGCTGCAATCGCAACTACATTAGCAAAAAGAGGAATTGGAGATACACAAGCATCTGACTTTGCATCTATTGACAACGCTCCAGAAGAAAGAGAAAGAGGTATTACAATTAATACTTCTCACATCGAATATTCAACTGATGCACGTCACTATGCACACGTTGACTGCCCAGGACATGCTGACTACGTTAAAAACATGATTACTGGTGCTGCACAAATGGACGGTGCTATCTTAGTAGTAAGTGCTGCAGATGGACCTATGCCACAAACTAGAGAGCACATCTTACTTTCTCGTCAAGTTGGTGTACCTAAATTAATCGTATTCATGAACAAAACTGATATGGTTGATGATGAAGAATTATTAGAATTAGTAGAAATGGAAATTCGTGAATTATTAAGCGAATATGACTTCCCTGGAGATGACATTCCTGTTATCATGGGATCTGCATTAAAAGCATTAGAAGGAGACGAAGGACACGAAGACAAAATCATCGAATTGATGGAAGCTGTTGATGAGTACTTCGATAACCCAGAACGTGAAACTGACAAACCATTCTTAATGCCTGTCGAAGACGTGTTCAGTATTACTGGACGTGGGACAGTTGCTACTGGACGTGTAGACCGTGGTACTGTTAAAGTTGGAGACGCTGTAGAAATCGTAGGTATCAAAGATACTGTATCAACTACTGTAACAGGTGTTGAAATGTTCCGTAAATTGTTAGACCAAGCAGAAGCTGGAGATAACATTGGAGCATTATTACGTGGTGTTTCTCGTGATGACATCCAACGTGGACAAGTTTTGGCAAAACCAAAATCAGTTACTCCACACACTAACTTCAAAGGACAAGTTTATGTATTGTCTAAAGAAGAGGGTGGACGTCACACTCCATTCTTCAGTAACTATCGTCCTCAATTCTATTTCCGTACAACAGACGTAACTGGTGTTATTGAGTTACCTGCAGGAGTAGAAATGGTTATGCCTGGTGATGACGTTGAAATGACTGTTGAATTGATTCACCCAATCGCACTAGAACAAGGTACAAAATTCTCAATCCGTGAGGGTGGACGTACTGTTGGTGCTGGTGTTGTTGCTGAAATTATCAAGTAATTTCAAACTACAATTTTAAAAAGAGACTTCGGTCTCTTTTTTTATTTTCAGTAGATTTCACGCAAATCTCACATATATTCCAACAAAATACCGTATAATAGTGTTAGAATAGATAAGGGTGATAGTATGTTATTTGACACACATTCTCATATCAACACCGATGTGTTTGAAGAAGAATTGGAAGAAGTGATAAAGCGAGCGCACAAAGAGGGCGTTTTACATATGATGGTGATAGGCTTTGATCATGAAACGAATGAACGTGCCATTGATATCGCATCGAAATATCCCAATGTATATGCCAGTGTTGGATTTCATCCAACCATTGCTCATGAGGTTACCAATGCGGATTTCAAGCTCTTAGAAGAGCAATTAGAGAGTGAATATGTAGTGGCTGTTGGTGAGTGTGGATTGGACTTGCATTGGAACAAAGATACATTAGAGAAACAAGTTGAAGTCTTTAAGAAGCAAATTGATTTATCCAAGAAACTAAACAAACCACTGATTATTCATATGCGCGATGTTACAGAGGTCATGTATGAAACCTTGGCACCTTATGAATCGCTCTGTGGGATTATGCATTCCTTTCCAAGTAGTCCAGAAATGGCAGATCGATTTATCAAGTTAGGACTGCACATTTCTTTAGGAGGACCAGTTACGTTTAAGAATGCAAAGACGCCAAAAGAAGTAGCGAAACATGTGGCTTTGGATCATTTGTTAATAGAAACAGATAGTCCTTATTTATCCCCCCACCCATTTAGAGGTAAGCGCAATGAACCAATGCGTGTGAAATTGGTGGCAGAAGAGATAGCGAGGTTAAAGAATATTGGTTTTGAAGAAGTGGCCAGTAAGACAACAGAGAATGCATTGTTTCTTTTTGGTCTTAAGGAGTGAAAATTATGAAAAAAATGTTGCTTATTTTTGTAGGAATACTTTTTGTGTTTACTATGTCAGCTTGTAGTGAGTTTATGGCAACGGAAGATAACGCTATTACAGAGGATGAACTGCGTGAACTGATTGTAGAAGTAATCAATGAACAATCAGTAGATAAGGATTCTTATACGCAAGAAGAACTTCAAGCGTTGATCGAAAGTTTGTTGCCGGAAAACACCTATGAAACTACGTATGAGCTAGACGCCTTTCAAGATGCGGTTATCTCTATGCTTGCTGAAGTTAGAGATGGTGTGTTAGGGGTATCAGTTACTACAGCTGATGGAGGTGGAACTGGTTCTGGTGTTGTTTATAAACGTGAAGGAAATGAGTACTATATGGTGACCAATGAACATGTGGTAGAAGGGGCAACGCAAATTACAATTGTCTATGAAAAAAATGGCTTGCTCTTTGAAATTTCTAGTTCCTTTATCGAGTTATTAGGTGCAGATCCTGTGACAGACCTAGCTGTATTGAAGTTTACAAGTACGGAAAGTTTTTCTGTTATACCTCTTTCGGATTCTTATGACTTAGCACTCGGAGAGTTCGTATATGCTATTGGGAATCCACTTGGTTATGAATATTATGGTACCGTAACCATGGGTGTGGTTAGTGGACTTGCTCGATTTGTAAACGATGGAACATTTGATGCAACGTTGTTACAACACGATGCAGCAATTAGTCCCGGTAATAGTGGTGGAGCTTTGGTCAACATCAATGGAGAATTGGTTGGAATCAATAATATGAAACTTGTGCAAGATTTTGTTTCTGGTATTAATTTTGCTATTCCATCGAACACAGTGAAACGCGTGGTTGAAGATTTAGAAGATGATGGTATTGTGACTAGACCATATCTTGGTATCTCTACATATGCTACAGTCAATGTTTGTGGCTTGGATTACGGAGTTTGTGTTGATGTTCAACCTCTAGGAGCTGCGGAAGATGCAGGCTTACAAAATGGTGATGTGATTGTTGGTTATAAAACACAAGATATGAGTGAGTTTTTAGACATATATAATTTCAATGATTTAAGAGAGGCTATCTTGAATTCCGCAGTTGGAGATGAAGTTGTTTTACGATATTACCGTGATGGTACGATTTATGAATCCGATCCAGCTGTCTTAAATGTTCATCCAGATGATCGATAAAATGGGAGATACTTTCTCGATGGAAAGTATCTCTTTTTTCTTGTATTCTATAGTGAAATAGAGTACAATAGTTAAGGTTTTAAAGGAGATGATCATATGGGATTAACTGCTGGAATAGTAGGACTTCCAAATGTTGGAAAATCAACATTATTTAATGCGATTACAAAGGCTGGGGCACTTGCTGCTAACTATCCGTTTGCGACGATAGATCCTAATGTAGGAGTAGTAGAAGTACCAGATAATAGATTAGACACCTTGACAAGTATGGTGCAACCAAAGAAGACCATACCAACAATTTTTGAGTTTACAGATATTGCTGGGATTGTGCGCGGAGCGTCCAAAGGAGAAGGGCTTGGAAATCAGTTTTTAAGTCACATTCGTGAAGTCGATGCGATTGTTCAAGTTGTGCGCGCATTTGAAGATTCTAATGTTACGCATGTTGATGGTGATGTTTCACCTATTCGTGATATTGAAACGATTAATTTAGAACTTATATTTGCGGATTTAGAAGTTGTCGAAAAACGACTACCAAAGATTGAAAAGAAAGCACAATTGAAAGTGGATAAAGAGGCGGTTGTTGAGTATGATTTGCTGAAGCAAATACATAGTGTATTGATGGATAATCAACCGATTCGTACTATTAATTTTAATGAAAATGAAAAGAAAACAATCAAACATTTTAATTTTCTGACGCAAAAGCCAATGCTTTATGTAGCCAATATTTCGGAAGATGAAATTGCAGATTATAGTGAAAATACTCTTGTTAAAGAGATTGAAGAACAAGCATCCAAAGATGGAAGTGAAGTTGTTGTGATTTCTGCCAAAATTGAAGCGGAGTTGTCAGAACTTGAAGAAGATGAAAAAACGATGTTCTTATCCGATCTCGGCGTTGAAGAATCAGGACTAGATAAACTTGTAAGAACAAGTTATGATTTGCTTGGACTTGAAACATTTTTTACAGCTGGACCACAAGAGGTTCGTGCTTGGACCTTTAAGAAGGGAATGAAAGCACCTGCTTGTGCTGGGGTGATTCATACCGACTTTGAAAAAGGGTTTATTCGTGCAGAAACCATTGCGTATCAGGATTTTGTGGCATGTGGTGGAGAAAGTGGCGCGAAAGATCAAGGTAAGATGCGACTTGAAGGAAAAGAGTATGTTGTGAAAGATGGAGATGTCATGCACTTTCGTTTTAATGTATAACACAGTTTATGAAACTGTGTTTTTTTCTTTTCTTATGGTAAAATATGAGTAATGAACTAAGGAGTGATTTGATGAAAATTTATCATGCGACTGCCTTTCCAAAAGAACCACATGGAGGAAATAAGGCAGGTGTTGTTGTGTTTGCGGATACTATGACAGACGAAGAAAAGCAAATTATTGCAGCGAAGTTAGGGTACTCAGAAACAGCCTTTGTTATGCATTCAGATGAGGCTGATTTTTCCCTTCGTTTTTTTACCCCCACAAAAGAGGTTGATCTTTGTGGTCATGCGACAATTGCAAGTTTTAATTTGTTGAGAGATGAAGGGTATATTGAACCTGGAATCTACACGCAAAAAACAAAAGCAGGTTTACTTCATTTAGAGGTGGAGGATGCCCTTGTATCAATGGAACAACTCAAGCCGAGATATTATGAGAAATTATCAGAAAAAGATGTGCAATTGATGTTTGAAGGAACGGTTGACTTGCATCCGATTTTGCCTGTGGAAGTTGTTTCTACTGGGTTAAAAGAGATTTTTCTTCCGGTTGCTAGTAAGGAGGCTTTAGATGCCTTGAAGCCTAAGTTTGGTCCGATGACGGATTTTTGTTTATCACTTGGCGCTATTGGCGTACATGCCTTTTGTGTGGATGAGAATGGAGTAGACGCCCTATCTAGAAATTTTGCGCCGGTTGTCGGTATTGAAGAAGAGAGTGCGACGGGGACTAGTAATGGAGCACTTGGGTGTTACTTATATAAACATCATACTAAGAAAGACGTTTACCATATGGAACAGGGATTGTTTATGAATCAACCCTCTTCGTTAGTCGTAAGGCTAAAAACAATTGATAAATATATTGAGGAAGTTTGGGTTGGCGGACCAGCGGATATTTTACGAGTAGAAGAGTAGGAGTGGTTAGATGGATACGGTAGTTGTGACGGTTGGTCGCGAAGTGTTGAGTGGCAAAACGGTAAATACAAATCTAAGAGATATCGCTATGATGTTGAGTGAGATTGGATTAGAAATCACCAAATCGTTTGTGATTGATGATTCGATTGAAGAGTATCATAAAATTTTAGATGTGATTGATGAAGAGTTGGTTATATTTACTGGTGGATTAGGTCCTACTGTTGATGATTTAACAAGAGAGGCTGTCTATCAGTATTATGGATTAGAAACGTATATAGATGAAGAAGTATTAACTGTGATTAAGGAATATTTTGATCGACGAAAACAACCGATGACTAGCGCCAACCGTAAACAAGCAATGTTTCCAGTAGGTGGTCGTATTTTGCACAATGATTTAGGAACAGCGCCAGGTGTATGTTTTGATGTGGATGATCAACATATTATTTTATTGCCAGGGCCACCAAGAGAAATGAAACCTATGTTGAAGGAAGTAATCCAATATTTAAAACAAGAAGTAGGCGTTAAACTTTTTTCTGAGGGGTTTAAACTTGTGGGAACTGGTGAGAGTGCTATGGAGGAGCGATTGCTAGGATTTTACGAGCAACATCCTAGGGTCCGTATAGCACCGTATGCTAGTTTAGGAGAAATTAAATATATTTTTACGAGTGGTGACCAAGAGGCTTTGAAGAAAGCGAAAGATCACTTTTATCAAAAGTTTTCTGAATATGTTTATGGAAGTACGGAGGAAACGTTAGAAAGTGTCTTGGTTTCTTTACTGAAAAATAAAGGGAAAGTTGTAGCAACTGCGGAATCCTGTACAGGAGGCCTACTAGCAAGTAGGATTACCAGTGTGTCTGGGTCTTCTAATGTTTTTAAAGAAGGGATTGTTACCTATAGTAACGAAGCAAAGATGAAGTACTTAGAGGTAAGCAAAAATACGCTTGATACCTTTGGTGCGGTAAGTGAGGAATGTGTAAAGGAGATGTCTGAACATTTGTTAAGGAAGTCAAATGCAGATTATACAATCGCTATAAGTGGGATTGCGGGACCAACTGGAGGGAGCGAAGAAAAGCCAGTTGGGTTGGTCTATTTTTCTTTAACTACTAGAGAAAAAACAATCGTTGATAAACAAGTCTTTAATGGAAATCGAACAATGGTGCAAAGACGTGCAGCAATCTATGCGATGAATATGCTAAGGAAGGAGATAATCGATGTATAAAATAACGCTTGAAGAGAAGATGCTTGGTGAAGTACCTTTAGTAGAAGTTTACGATGAACATGTAGATAAGTATAAAGGATTAGTTTTTGTCCAACATGGGTTTTCTTCAAACAAAGAACGCGGTACGGATTTTCTTGTTGTAAAGTTAGCTAGAGCTGGTTTTTTTGTTGTCTCAATAGATGCTTATAAGCACGGGAAAAGGAAAAAAGAGCCCTTTATTAGCGGCGAAGAATATAAGCGCTTTTTTGATATTTTCACTGTGGTAAAACGAACAGCAAGAGATATTGAACGAATCTATAAAAAGTACTATAAAGATACTTTTAGTTTTTACCATATGGTGGGAATCAGTATGGGAGGTATGATTGCTTTTTATCTCACGACCATCTCTAAGTCATTAGGAAAAGTTGTTCCTATGATTAGTGGACCAGACTTTTTTCAAATGTCATTGGATACTTTCTCGGGTGATTTAGAGAAATATCAACCATTTGTTTTACAAAAGAGAAATTACATTGAGAAGATGTCACCTTCTCTTCATGTGGACCAAATGAATTTTAAGGAAATGTTTATTATGAACACCTCGAAAGATGAGATGTTGGATTATCAAGTTGCAGAAGAGTTTTATAAACGAGAGTCTTTAGAGCATACCTATTTTAAGCTCTATGATGATACCCATAGGGTTAACCATGAAATGGAAATGGATCTAATACATTTTTTATTGGATGAAGAGATTCAAGGGCTCAGTTAGCTTGTCTATTCTGTATTGCATAATTTGAACTTTGTGGTACAATAGATTTGACTCAAAAAAGTGTCATTTGAATATGGAAATTGGTTGCTATCATAGATTTTTTGTGATATAATTACCAATCGTGAGTGTAATGCTCATCCTTGCTGCTATGCAGCCACAAGACCAAAAGGAGGTAAAAAAATGAGAAAATATGAGATTATGTACATCATTCGCCCAAATTTACTTGAAGATGATCGTAAAGCATTGATTGAAAGTCTAAATGACGTGTTCACTTCAATGGATAGCGAAGTTACAAAAGTAAATGAATGGGGAATGCGCGATCTTGCTTATGAAATCCAAGATTTCAAAAAAGGGTATTATGTCGTATTAGACGTGAATGCTACGGAAGAAGCAAGAGCGGAATTTGATCGTATCATTCGATTAAAAGAAGAAGTTATCCGTTATTTAATTATTAAAGATGTAAGATAAGGGTGTGAATTGGTATGATCAATAGAACCGTATTGGTAGGTCGTTTGACCAAGGATCCAGAATTAAGATACACACAAAGTAATGCTGCTGTGGCAAAATTTACTTTGGCTGTCAATCGAATCTATAAAACGCAAAACAACGAAGCTGATTTCATTCAATGTGTTGTTTGGAACAAACAAGCTGAAAATGTCGATCGATTCCTTCATAAAGGGAGTTTGGTTGGTGTTGAAGGACGTATTCAAACAGGGTATTATGACAATGAACAAGGCGTTCGTGTGTATACAACTGAAGTTGTATGTGATTCTGTGCAATTCTTAGAACCGAAAAATGCTGATACAAGTGGATCGCAAAACAACTATTCACAAAACAATTATCAAAATCAAAGTAATCAAAATCAATACAATACATATCAACAAAGAAACAATGAGAGACCTTCTAAAGAGCAGACTAATAATACACCAAGATTAGACGATATCTCTGAAGACGATTTACCATTCTAAAAAGGAGGCTATACAATGGCTAGACCAGGAAATTTTCGTAGAAAACGCCGTAAAAGATGTTATTTCACTGATAATAACATTAAATATATTGACTATAAAGATGCAGATTTGTTAAAAAGATTTATTAGTGACCGAGGGAAAATTTTACCTAAACGTGTTACTGGTACAAAAGCAAATTATCAAGGTCAATTAAGCATTGCAATTAAGCGTGCTCGTCACATGGCTTTACTACCATTCGTAAAAGAATAAGACTCAATTTTGAGTCTTTTTTTTGTTCGGTATTATCGTTTTGCATAACGGGCTCTTTATGATATAATTATCTCAACTAAAAGAGGTGGTAATATGAAGCCAAACCCATTCAATTTTATGATTCCGATTTTGCTTATATTGCTTGCGGTAATAGCGATTGTTTTCTCGCAAGATAATGAGTATCTATACATTGGTGTAGGTTTGCTAATATTGATCAGTTTGAATGTCTATTTTCAAGTCATTTTTTATGGCAAGAAAAACCGACGAATCAATTGGTTATCAAGGAAGTTAAAAGAAACACAAGATATTGTAAAACGAAAAGATCAAGTCGAAGAAAAAGTTATTTCTGAGTTTCCCATTGGTATTATATTGTATGATGATAATTATATGATTCAGTGGGCAAATGAGTATGCGAAGCAGATGTTTGAAAATGTGTTGATTAGTCGTTCAATTGAAACCATTGCGAATGATGTGTTTTCGAACTTAACATCAACTAAGCCAAAACAAAGTCTTATTGTAAAAGTCTATACACAAGAGTATGAAGTTGTACATGATTTTAAGCACAAGTTTTTGTACTTTTTGCAAGTAACAGAACGCGAAGAAATCCGTCGCAAGTATGAGTCAGAAAAAGATGTTGTTTTAATGTTGAATTTAGACAATTTAGAAGATGCGGTTAGTGTATTAGACGTATCAGAACGTAGTTATATTCAAGGTAAGTATTTAGCAGCATTAGAAGATTGGGCGAACGAGTTTGATTTTTATATTGCACCACTCTCTACTTCTAAGTTGGTTGCTTTTATGAAGAAAAAGAACTTGCATACCTTAATTGATAATGAGTTTAAGATATTAGAAAAACTAGGGGCGATTTCTAAGGAGAACGATTTACTAGTTACCCTATCTGGAGGAGTTGCTTGCGCGAACATTAAACTCAATAAACTTGGAGATATTGCGCAAGATGCATTGGAATTAGCCTTGTCACGTGGGGGAGATCAAATCGTAGTAAACATTGAAGGGAACGATTTGATGTACTTTGGTGGAAACACCAATACCGCTGAGAAGCGTACGCGTATCACGACGAGAATTAATACACAAAAATTGGAACGTTCATTGGATGAACATGAACAAGTATTTATTGTTCCTCATAAACATCCGGATACGGATGCTTTTGGTGCGGCGATGGGTATGTTGAAACTAGCATCTGCTTACAATGAACAAACAAAGATTGTTCTTGATTCGACCAACTTGGACAAGACAGTTGCGAAAATTTTAAAAATGATTCAGTACGAGTATGTAACCTTACTTGATCAGATTATCTCACCAGAGGAAGCCTTAGATAGTATTGAACGTGATGATTTGATTATCTTAGTTGACCACCATTCTTATGGTCAAACGCTTGACGAACGTATTATAACAAGAACAAAAAGTTTGGTGATTGTGGACCATCATCGTAAGTTAACAGATGCGGTGCAAGGTGCGCAAATTTCGCATATTGAACCTTATGCATCAAGCAGTGTTGAGCTGATTACTGAGATGATTGATTTGTCTAGTAAAGACGTCGAACTTAATCAGTTTGAAGCGACGGTTATGTTGTCAGGGGTTATGGTGGATACCAATAACTTTATGTACCGAACTGGTTCAAGAACGTTTGAAGCAGCGGCTATCTTACGTAAGTTTGGAGCAGATACCTTTAAAGTGAAGACGATTTTAAGAGAAAGCTTAGAAGAAATTAAGCAGAAATCTCAGTTGTTGTCTTTAGTAGAGGTTATTAATCATAGATTTAGTGTAGTAATCGTGCCAGATCATATGAAATGTAACCGTGTCTTATTGGCGCAAGTGGCGGATATATTATTGGATATTGAAGATACAGTTGCGGCGTTTGCCATTGGTCATGTAGATGATGATGTGGTGGGTATAAGCGCACGAAGTTTGGAAGGGTTTAATGTACAGGTTATTATGGAGAAATTTGGTGGCGGTGGACATTTAAACAACGCTGGTGCGCAAATTGAGGATGAAGATCCAAAAGATGTTAAAACAAAATTGGAAGAATTACTAAACGAAGCTGTTATGGAGGAGAAACCAATGAAAGTAATTTTGATTAAAGATTTAAAAGGAAAAGGAAAGAAAAATGAAGTAATTGATGTAGCTGCTGGGTATGGAAATTATTTGCTTTCAAACAACATTGCTATTGAGGCTACACAGGAAAACTTACAGTCTTTAGAGGATGAGAAAGCTCGTAAGGAAAAAGCAGAGAAAAAGCAATTAGAAGAAATGAAAGAATTGAAAGAAAAAATTGAGCAATTACCGGTTAAGGTATATGTTAAAATAGGTGAAAATGGGAAACCATATGGGAAAATCAATTCGAAGCAAATTGCTGAAGCGTTTAAAAAGCAAAATGGCTATGAGATTGACAAACGTAAAATTCAGTTAGATGGGCATATTTCTTCCTTAGGAAACCATCCTGTAGAAGTGAAATTACACAAAGATGTAACAGCGAATATTCAAGTATTGGTTGTTGAAGAATAGAAGGTAAGGTGTTCTTATGGAGCGAACTACACCTCATAATTTAGAGGCTGAGCAAGCAGTTTTAGGGAGTGTATTTGTCGATGAAGGTAGTATTAAGACCTTGGTTGATAAGTTGGAACCCGAAGATTTTTATAAATACCAACATAAGGTGATCTTTCGAGCGATGAAGGATCTTTTCACCGATGATGTCGTGATTGATTATACAACCTTGACTTCTAAGTTAGAGACCAAAGGAATGTTGAATGACGCAGGTGGCATTGATTATATTTTGGGGTTGATCAATAACGTTCCTTCCATTGCCAACTTGGTGAACTACATCAACATTGTGAAAGATAAATCGATTATGCGAAGAATCATGGAAGCTTGTCGGAAAATCATTGATGACGGGTTTGTAGCAGAAGATGCGATTGAGTTTGTTGATCAGTCTGAGAAAGTGATTTTTGATATCGCAAAAGAGCGTAGAACAGCAGACTTTGTGTCGATTCAACAAATCACCGAAGAAGTTATTTTAAAGACTGAGGCAGCGAAAGACCGAGCTGGTGACTTAACCGGACTTGATACAAAATTTGATGAAGTGAACCGTTATACAAACGGACTTCAGCCATCTGATTTGATTATCATTGCTGCACGTCCCTCGATGGGGAAATCTGCATTTGCCTTGAACATCGCAACCAATGTTGCGAAGATGAAAGACCGACCATATGTTGCCTTTTTCTCACTTGAGATGGGGAGTGACCAGCTTGTTGGACGTATGTTAAGTGCAGAGTCTAAAGTACATTCTACAAAAATACGTACAGGAAACTTGGATCGTGGAGAGTGGCGTCAGTTGAACTTAGCGCAGGAAACCCTGTCTAAGTTGCATATTCTCTTTGATGATGCTGGTACCGTAAAAGTGACAGATTTACGTCAAAAATGCCGTAAGTTAGCACAAGAGAAACGATTAGATTTGGTCATCATTGACTACTTGCAATTGCTTAGTGGATCAAGAAATGATGTCAATCGTGTAAATGAAGTATCAGAAATTTCAAGAACGCTTAAGGAAATGGCTAGAGAGTTGAAAATTCCAGTAATTGCCTTATCACAGTTATCTCGTAATGTGGAGCGTAGAGATTCACAGGTTCCAGTTATGGCGGATTTACGTGATAGTGGATCGATTGAGCAGGATGCTGATATCGTTATGTTCTTGTATCGTGAAGAGTACTACAATAAAGACACAGAAAATAAAAATGAAGTTGACATCATTATCGCAAAAAACAGACAAGGAGCAACCACTTCAGAACCAATTAAACTTGTTTTTAATAAGTCTTGTAGTTATTTTGCCAATCGTTCAGTTAGTCCCATGAATGATGCAATTGGAGATATTGATGTATAGTTAGTGGTGAGTTTTATGAGTCAAGTTTTTTCCTTTTTACATAAGACAAGTAGTCCATATTCTGTAGATATCAGACATATAATTGATGGTCTTAAAGAAGGACGAGAGATTGGAAAAGAAGACCTAGTAAAGGTCTTACGATTTTCATCTTCGCTCGATGCGGACTATTTGTTTGAACAAGCAAACCATGTAAAGACACGATTTTATGGGAATCGTGTGTTTTTACGGGCACTAATAGAAATAAGTAACTATTGCACTAGAGATTGTTATTATTGTGGAATTAGCGGGTTGATTGATCGTGATGATCGATATAGACTTGATGAAGAGACTTTGCTTTCAACCATTGATCAAGCTGCTTCTTATGGGTATCAAACCTTTGTTTTACAGGGGGGAGAAGATCCCTATTTCAATACAGATCGTTTAGTTAACTATATCAAAATCATTAAAGAAAGGTATCCAAATCATCGGGTAACTTTGTCCTTAGGTGAAAAGGATTATGAAGAGTATCAAAGGTTATTTGATGCGGGGGCAGATAGGTATCTCTTACGACATGAGACTGCTTCTAAGTCTTTGTATGAGCAAATCCATGGACCAAACATGAATTTTGATAAAAGAAGAGCTTGCTTGCTTGATTTAAAGAAATCTGGTTTCCAAGTTGGGGCAGGATTTATGGTGGGATTACCAAATCAAACGGCGAGTGATTTGGCAGATGATTTGTTGTTTTTAAAGGACTTAGACCCAGCTATGGTGGGAATAGGACCATATATTGTCCATGAGGACACAAAAATGAAGGACGCGAAATCAGGGGGACTTGTTGAGACTCTCATGATGGTTGCCTTGGCTAGATTGGTTTTGCCTAAAGCGCTCATCCCAGCAACGACAGCTCTTGGGGTATTGGATGCTCTTGGAAGAGAAAAGGCACTTCTTTGTGGAGCCAATGTGTTAATGCCGAATGTCAGTCCTGAAGAAAATTTGATGAAGTATGAAATCTATAAAAATAAGACTTACGCAAAAGATCAATCAATGATGGATCTTTCAAAGCGACTAGAAGAACAAGGGTTAGAGCTTGATTTTTCAGCCGGTGATGTAGTTGGATGGAGGCGACAAAATGATTGGTAAAGCTTATATATTAAACGTGTTAGAGGGAGCGGAGAATCCTTCGATGGAAGAAATACAGGATATCCTTGTTCGTGCAAAAAAAAGAGAAGCACTTAGTCATCATGATATAGCTTGTTTGTTAAATGCAAAGGATCCTAAACAAATTGATGAGATACATGATATAGCTGGGCAACTAAAAGAAGAGATATATGGTTCAAGAGTCGTGATGTTTGCGCCGTTATATATAAGCAATTTTTGTGTCAACAATTGCTTATACTGTGGTTACCGAAGAGACAATGATTTTTCGCGTATGAAGTTGACCCAAGAAGAGATCAAAAAGCAAGCGATTTTGCTTGAGAAGCTTGGACACAAGCGACTTGCTTTAGAGGTTGGAGAGGCTCCAAAAGAGACACCGATTGACTATGTAATTGAGTCGATTAAGACGATTTATGAGAATAGTTCTATCAGGAGAATTAATGTAAACATTGCGGCTACTAGTGTTGAAGATTATAAAAAGTTACATGAGGTTGGGATTGGAACTTATATCTTATTCCAAGAAACCTATGATAAAGAGATGTTTACCTTTGCTCATCCGAGAAGTTTGAAAGGGAATTATGATTACCACTTACATGCATTTGATCGCGCTATTGAAGCGGGTATTGATGATGTTGGAGCTGGTGTTTTGTTTGGGCTTGCTGATTATAAGTTTGAAGTCTTATCCTTGATTATTCATAATCAGTATTTAGAAGAGAAATATGGATTTGGTTTCCACACTATTAGCGTACCTAGATTGAAAAAAGCTGAGGGAATGAACTTAGAAGATTTTCCACATGTAATCAGTGATGATGAGTTCAAGCGTATTGTGACGGTGTTACGTTTGGCGGTCCCTTATGTTGGATTGATTCTTTCAACAAGGGAGACCAAAGAGATTAGAGAAGAACTCATTAATCAAGGTGTATCACAGATAAGTGCTGGTAGTAAGACAGACGTTGGAGGATATCATGAGGAACATGTGGAGTATGAGCATGATCAGTTTGAGTTATCTGATGAGCGTACGGTGTTGGAAGTTAATAAGGATTTAATAAAAAGAGGGCTCATCCCTTCTTATTGCACTGCTTGTTATCGAAAAGGTCGTACGGGCGATCGTTTTATGGAGTTGGCAAAAAAGGGAACCATTGGGCTCATATGTGAACCAAATGCTTTGATGACCTTAACAGAATATATTTTGGATTATGGGGACGAGGATTTAAAAGAGAATGGTCTTGCCTTTGTCAGGGAGCATGCGGAGACAATTAAGAATCAAAAGGTGAAAGATAAATTGAAAGAGAATATAGAGCGTATCGTTTCTGGCGAACGCGATTTGTTCTTCTAATGAGGTGGATTTATGAGTTTACAGACTACACCTAGGAGTAATCGCGCACATATTGCGATTTTTGGTCGACGAAATGTTGGAAAATCAAGTATTATAAATGCCATTACGGCTCAAGATATTGCCCTTGTTTCTAGTGAGTTAGGAACAACAACAGACCCAGTATATAAATCGATGGAAATATTACCGATTGGACCGGTTGTTTTGATTGATACTGCTGGGATTGATGATCAAGGTACTTTAGGGAAATTACGAGTTTCTAAGACGATGTCTGTGGTACCTAAGGCTGATATTGGCTTGATTATTGTGGATGTTCATCAAGAGGATTTTTCCTATGAAGAGGTTTTAATTGATGAGTTTAAAAGAAGAAAAAAACCTTATATTGTTGTGGCGAATAAGGAGGATATATCAGGAGATACTAGCGCTGTTGCGAAAACTTTTCCTAGTGCTTTTTATGTGAGTGCACAGACGAAGCAAGGAATACACGAGCTCAAGCAAGAGCTCGGAAAAAGATTGGTTAGCACATTTTCTGAGAAACCCATTTTGGGTGACATTATGCAGAAAAAAGATGTGATTGTCTTGGTGACACCAATTGATTCAGCGGCTCCCAAAGGACGAATGATTTTACCGCAAATGCAGGCGACTCGTGATATTTTGGATCACGATGGTGTGGTTGTGACTTGTAAGGAAACAGAGCTAGAAGATACACTTGAGGCTTTAAAGAATCCACCTTCTTTGGTGGTGACAGATTCACAAGCTTTTGAGTTTGTGTCTAAGATTGTTCCAAGAGAAGTACCTTTGACGTCTTTTTCAATCTTGTTTGCTCGCCATAAGGGAGATTTAGATACGCTGATTCGTGGCGTGTTTGCGATTGAAGAGTTGAAAGATGGTGCTAATATATTGGTGAGTGAGGGTTGTACCCATCATAGACAAAAAGATGATATTGGTACAGTGAAAATCCCTAGATGGCTTAAAGAGTATACAAATAAGGATTTTTCCATTGATTTCACCTCTGGTTATGGCTTTCAGCGAGATTTAAGTGAAATTGATTTGATTATTCATTGTGGAGCTTGTATGTTGAATGCTGGCGAGATGCATCATCGAATTGAAGAAGCGGTTCATCATCAAGTACCAATAGTGAACTATGGTGTTTTGATTGCGTATTTACATGGGATATTAGAACGTACAATAGAGCCTTTTAAAAAGTCTCATGACTTGTATAGGAACTTGAAGAAGGAGACTCAAGGAACCAAATAGATTGTGTTTTATTGAGATTAGGTGAATGATGAAGAAGAAGATAGATTTAACGAAAGGGTCGATAACCTTTCGCTTGCTTTTAGTGGCCATCCCTACTTTACTTAGTAGTTTGGTGCAAATGGCTTATAATTTAACGGATATGTTTTGGGTTGGTAAAGTTCATACCATGGGACTAGATGAGACAGAAGCTATTGCGGCTGTCGGAACGGCGGGGTATTTACCTTGGTTTGCCTTTGGCTTGATTTTACTGGCGAAGATTGGGACAAGTGTTAGTATTTCTCAGGCTGCTGGGAAAGATGATATGGAGTTAGTGGAACGTTATGGGAATAATGGCTTGCTCTATATGTTGGTCCTTGCTTTAATCTATATGGCAATTGGGTTTTTTGGAGCGGATATATACATATCGATTTTTAAACTAGATAATGCGAATATTGTCAATTATGCGACAGATTATTTGCGTATTGTGACGATGTTTGGTTTTGCCTTGTTTTCTGTAAATTTATTTAATGGTGTATATGAGGGTCTTGGTAAGACCTTTACATCTTTTAAGATTACGGCTTCAGGCTTACTTTTAAACATTGTATTAGATCCAATTTTTATTCTTGAAGAAGTTAATATATTTGGCTTGACGGTTGATGGACTTGGTTATGGCGTTCGAGGAGCTGCCATAGCGACGGTTATTGCACAGAGTTTCATCTTAGTAATTTACTTAGTGATTTATCATAGTAAATTTCGTCCTTTCCGTATTCGTTTGTTCAAGAATTTTGACCGATTCACGATGAAAAAAATTATGAAAATTGGCTTACCAGTTGGATTGCAAAATATGGCGTTTACCTTGATTAGTGTAGTTGTGGGGGTAATGATTGCCCAGTATGGGAAAGAAGTGATTGCGACCCAAAGACTTGGTAGTCAAATTGAGGCTTTGGCATGGATGGTGGCTTCTGGTTTTCAAGTAGCGCTGGCTGCTTTTGTTGGACAGAATTTTGGAGCAGACCAACCAATGCGTATCAAACGTGGGTATTTCACTGCCCTTAGATTATTGGTGCCTTACGGTCTTTTAATCAATGCGATTTTGTTTTTCTTTGCTAGGGATTTATTCAGTATATTTATCACCGATCCAGACACCTTAGATATTGGTGAAAAATACTTACGAATACTGAGTGTCTCGCAGTTGTTTATGATTATTGAGCTTGGTACAGCTGGAGCTTTTAACGGTCTTGGTAAGACGATGGTTCCATCGAGTGTTGGATTCATCGGCAATTTACTCCGTATTCCTTTTGGCTTGCTCTTTGGATATTTCTTTGGATTTATTGGAATATGGTGGGTAATCTCAATTTCTAGTGTTTTAAAAGGTAGTGTGTTGACGGTTTGGTTCTTGATTGATTTGAAGAAAGTCAAGGATGAACATGTAATGTTAGTTGAAAATGCATAAGGTTTCATATATAATATAGTCCGGAGTGATGATAATGAAAGATAGACTCGACCAAATAGAAGAACGTTACGAACAAATACAAAAGGAATTGATGGATCCTTCGATTGTCAATGACATTGAGCGTATGACCAAATTATCGAAAGAACAGAGTTCTTTGGAGGAGACAGTAACCTTGTACCGTAAGTATAAGGATATTGAGTCAACGATGGATGATTTGAAAGAAATGATGAAAGAAGAAGATGATCAAGATGTGGTGGATTTGGCAAAGGAAGAATATGATGAGTTAAAACATGAATTGCCAGAATTAGAAGAGAAACTTCATGTCTTATTGATTCCAAAAGATCCCAATGATCAAAAGAACGTTATTGTGGAGATTCGCGGAGCTGCTGGTGGGAATGAAGCAAATATTTTTGCCGGAGATTTGTACCGTATGTATAGTAAATATGCAGAATCAAAAGGTTGGAAATTGGAAGTGAATAATGCCGAAGATGGAGACGCTGGTGGGTTCTCTCAAATAGAGTTTACGGTGTCTGGTGACAGTGTGTATTCTTATTTAAAATATGAGAGTGGATCACATCGTGTACAACGTGTACCACAAACGGAGTCACAAGGACGCGTTCATACTTCAACAGCAACTGTCTTGGTTTTACCAGAAGCAGAGGATATTGAGGTTGAACTTAATATGCAAGATGTACGTGTGGATACCTTCCGTTCTAGTGGTGCTGGAGGGCAAAGTGTCAACACAACAGATAGTGCGGTAAGGTTAACGCATGAGCCAACTGGTTTAATCGTGAGTTGTCAAGATGGTAAAAGTCAGCATGAGAATAAAGCCAGTGCTTTGCGTATCTTGAAGGCTCGTTTGTATGACAAGATGTTGCAAGAAAAAATGGAAAAAGAAGGCGAAGAACGTCGTAGTAAAATCGGAACAGGAGATCGTAGTGAGAAAATCCGTACCTACAATTATCCTCAAAACCGTATCACTGATCACCGTATTGGATTTACGATTCAACAGCTTGATCGTGTGATGGAAGGAAAGTTAGATCCAATCATTGAAGCATTATACAATGAAGAAGTAAAGCGAAAACTATCTGCAGAAATAAAATAGAAGAGCCATTTGGCTCTTCTTCGTTCTTATAGATTGAGGTGAGATGATGAAGACATATCATGAAATGTTGAAAGAAAAAGAGGCATATGCCTTAGAACACGGAAAAGAACCATCCGCTGTGAAGTTGTTGTTGTTACATGTAACAGAAAAGTCGAATGAAGATTTGTTAATGGATTTGCAGCAAGCAATGCCTGTGAAAGAAGTGGACTTGTTTGAACAGCTATGTGATCAATACATTATAGAGGGATATCCTGTTCAACACCTAATAGGGTTTGAGTATTTCTTTGGGTATCCATTTTTGGTGAATGAGCATGTCTTGATTCCTAGGTTTGAAACAGAAGAATTGGCGCAACATATCTTGCTTTATTACGATGAGTTTTTTGAAGGAGAGAAGATTAAGGCTGTCGATGTTGGCACTGGGAGTGGTTGTTTGGCCATTGCAATAGCATTAGAAGAGAGAAACATCAAGATGCTTGCGACTGATATTAGTGAGGATGCATTAGAGGTCGCTAAAAAGAATAATGAGGCCTTGCAAGCAGGCGTTACATTTTTGCAAGGAGATATGTTGGAGCCACTTAAAGGAAAAACCTTTGATCTTTTAATTTCCAATCCACCTTATATTCCAAATGATGAGTATGTAGAAGCATTGGTAAAAGACCATGAGCCACATGTTGCTTTGTTTGGAGGGGCAGATGGGCTGGATTTTTATCGTAAGATTTTAATGAATGCATCGACCATATTAAATCCAAAGTCGATGATGGCATTTGAACATGCATTTGACAAGGCTGAGGAGTTAAAATCATTAATCTTAGACTATTTTCCAAATGCTGAAGTTGTGCAGAAGAAAGATTTGCAAGGAAAAGATCGTATGACCTTTGTGTTTCAAAGGTAAAAAATTTATATATATAAATATATATAAGGCGTCAAGCAAGAAACATAATACTTGACACCTTTTCTTATGTCGTGTATATATGATGTAGAAAGGCAGGGAACTATATGGCAAATAAATTAGTAATTGTGGAGTCACCGAGTAAGTCGAAAACGATTGGACAGTATCTTGGTGATGAGTATAAAGTGTTATCATCAAAAGGACATATCCGAGATCTCGCTATTAGTGGAGTAGGAGGTCTTGGCTTAGATATAGAGAATGACTTTACACCAAAGTATCAAGTTATTAAAGATAAGAAGAAAGTCGTCAAAGAACTGAAAGATGCGGCGAAAAAAGTTGATGAACTTTATTTGGCTACTGACCCTGATAGGGAAGGAGAAGCGATTAGTTGGCATTTAAAAGAGGTTCTAGATTTAGAAGATATACCAACGAAGCGTGTTATTTTTAATGAGATTACCAAACATGCAGTAGTAGATGCTTTTGATCATCCAAGTGATATTGATTTGGACTTAGTTTCTTCACAAGAAACAAGAAGGATTTTGGATCGTATTATTGGGTTTAAGCTTTCTAAGCTTTTGCAAAATAAAATCAAATCAAAATCTGCAGGGCGTGTACAAAGTGCAACCTTAAAGATTATTGTAGAACGTGAAAAAGAAATTGAAGCTTTTAATCCTGAAGAGTATTGGAAAGTAAAAGCAATATTTGATGGCTTTGAAGCGGAATTAATCAAGTATAAAGGTGGAAAAATTGATTTAAAAAATGAAGAGCAAACAAATGAGTTGTTGGACTCTTTAGCAGATGCTTTTATAGTGAGTAGATTAGAGACCAAAGAACGTAAAAGAAAACCAAAAAATGCGTTTACAACATCAACCTTGCAACAAGATGCGTCAAACAAGTTAAATTATAGTTCGCAAAAAACTATGTTGATTGCGCAAAAGTTATACGAGGGGATCGATTTAGGTTCTGAAACAGTAGGTTTGATTACTTATATGCGTACGGACTCATTGCGTTTAAGTGACTCTTTTGTCTATCCTACCCTAGATTTTATTGTCGATCATTATGGAAAAGAGTATAAGGGATATTACCGTAGTTCAAAACAAAAGCAAAATATTCAAGATGCTCATGAGGCTATTAGACCAACAGACATAAATTTAACACCAGAGACAGTGAAAAAGTATTTATCTAGAGATGAATATAGATTGTATTCTATGATATATTACCGTGCGCTTGCTTCTTTGATGAAACCAGCGATTCTTGCATCGACACAACTTGAACTTACCAATAATGAAGCAGTTTTTAAAGCCTCAGCACAAGACCTTATCTTTGATGGGTATTTGAAAGTGTATAAGGCTTATGAGACAGTTGACATTAGTGAGTTGCCAGAACTTTCTTTGGAAGATTCTTTAAAAGCTAGTGATATTGAAAAGACACAAAACTTTACCAAACCACCAGCGAGATATACAGAAGCTAGGTTAATTAAAGAAATGGAAGATTTAGGTATTGGACGTCCTTCGACGTATTCACAAACGATTTCAATCTTAAAAAAGCGAAAATACGTGGAAGTCAAAGAAAAGAAATTCCATGCGACCGATCAAGGAAAACTAACAATAGAAAAATTGGATGAGTTTTTTGAATCAATTATCAGTGTAGATTATACCGCCCGAATGGAAAAAGTCCTAGATAGAATTTCTGAGGGTGATGAAGATCAAACCAAAATCATTAAAGAGTTTTATAATACGTTTATTCCTATGGTGGATGACGCCAATAAGAATATGGAAAAAATCGCACCAAAATTAACAGGCGAACAATGTCCAAAATGTGGATCAGATATGGTCTATCGTACCTCGAGATATGGAACATTCGAAGCATGTAGTAATTTTCCAGAATGTAAGTATATTAAACCAGATGATAAGAAAAAAGAAGAACCGAAAAAGACAGGAGTTACTTGCACCAAATGTGGTGTTGGTGAGATCGTAGAACGTACGGCTAAATCTGGTCGTAATAAAGGTAAAACATTCTATGCTTGCGATAACTTCCCTAAATGTAAAAACATGCTTTTCGGAAAACCAACTGGTGAAAAATGTCCAAAGTGTGGCCACCTATTAATCGAAGATCAAAAGGGACAAATCATCTGTCAAGAAACCAAGCAATGTGGATACAAAAAGGACGAAATTCCTAACTAAAAACTTGATTTGGTCAATGAAGATGATAGTCAGTATAGCGCTATATAAAGCCATTTGTTATGATAGTTTAACTATCAATTTTAACAAGTGGTTTTTTTTTACGTAAACCTATTGACATTTTTCTGTGACTTATGGTATATTAACCATGCGACATAGTCGCAACTTATCCCTTACATAGCATGGTGAGTAAAATCAATGTATTTTATTCACACATCCCCTTCCTTAATCCGCCGAGAGGCGGATTTTCCCTTTTTATAGGGTTTTTTTTAAATTGATGGAAGAAAGTATATAGATGTGTTATAATGTGAATGATTTTTTGAAGAAAGAAGTGAGATTATGGGCTTGTTTTCAAAGTTGTTTCAATCCAAAGAAAAACGTAAGAATGCAAAAAAATATAAAATTGGTATGGAAAAAACGAGAAATTCTGTACTTGGTAATTTAACAGAGTTATTGAATGCGACAAGTGAAATAAATGAAGAGTTGTTTGATGAGTTAGAAGAAATATTTATTATGGCTGATATCGGTGTAGATACGGTTATAAAGATTGTGGATCATTTGAGAGATAAGGTAGAAGTTAATGCTATAACAAAACCTAGTGATTTGACCGATATGATTGTAGATGAGATGTTTCAGTTGTATGTACGAGATGAAATTGTATCATCCAATTTGGATATCAAAGATGGACGTTTGAACGTGGTTCTTTTTGTTGGTGTGAATGGGGTTGGTAAAACAACGACCATTGGGAAAGTAGCGCATCAATATATAAGTCAAGGTAAGAAAGTGATGATGGTTGCAGGGGATACTTTTAGAGCAGGAGCAATCAATCAATTACGTATTTGGAGTGAGCGAGTTGGAAGTTTATTCTTTGCTAAAGAAGCAGGTAGCGATCCTTCTAGTGTAATGTTTGATGCGATTGCTTATGCCAAAGAGCAAGATGTCGATGTTATTTTATGTGATACCGCAGGAAGATTACAAAACAAAACGAACTTAATGAAGGAACTAGAGAAGATTCATCGTGTAATTGAACGAGAAGTAGAAGGAGCACCACATGAAACCTTGTTGGTTGTGGATGCGACGACTGGTCAGAATGGCTTATCACAAGCTAAGTTGTTTGATGAAGTAACCAATATTAGTGGAATTGTGTTGACCAAACTGGATGGTACTGCCAAGGGTGGTATTGTCTTGGCAATTCGAGATGAATTAAACATTCCAATTAAGTATATAGGTCTTGGAGAAGGGTTAGATGATTTGGAATACTTTGATATAGAAGAATATATTTACGGTATGTTTTCGGATGTGATTGAATAATGGATGCTTTTGAACAGTCCTTGTATGTCACAGCCTTGTTTGATTTGTATCAAGATTTGTTGACTGAAAAACAAGTAGCGTATATGAAAGATTATTATTACGATGATTTATCCTTGCAAGAGATTGCGGAGAATCATGGTGTTAGTCGGAATGCAGTGCATGATCAAATTAAAAAAACAGTGAAGAAGTTGGAGCAGTTTGAGCATGCCTTATCCTTGTATGAAAAACAGGAAAAGCGCAAGAAGTTGCTTTCAGCATTAGAAGAAGAACCGATGACAGAAAATGGAAAAACGTTGATAGAAGCATTAAAAAAGGTAGAGTGATTTTATGGCTTTTGATAATTTATCAGATCGATTACAGATGTCTTTACGCCGGGTAACGGGTAAGGGACGATTAACAGAAAAAGATATTGAAGCAATGATGCGTGAGGTGCGTCTTTCTTTGCTAGAGGCAGACGTTAACTTTAAAGTTGTGAAGCAGTTTACGAAGAAAGTCAAAGAGCAAGCATTAGGTGAGAAAATTTTAAAAGGGCTAAATCCTGGCCAACAAGTCGTCAAGATTGTGCATGAAGAATTAAAACAAGTAATGGGTGATAAAGCGGAGCCTGTGACTTATAAAAACCAGGGAATAACGTCCTTTATGATGGTTGGTTTGCAGGGAGCAGGGAAAACGACAACTGCAGGGAAACTGGCAAACTTATTAAAGAAAAAAGAAGCGAAAAAACCGCTTCTTGTGGCCTTGGATATTTACCGTCCAGCAGCGGTTGAGCAGTTGGTTACCATTGGTGAACAACTCGGTATTCCTGTCTTTGAAAAGGGTGTCGATGAAAAGCCGATTGATATCGCAAAGCAAGCTTTGGCTTATGCTAAGGAACATGATCATGATTTGATGATTTGTGATACCGCTGGTCGTTTGCACATCAACGAGGAGTTGATGGGTGAACTAAGAGAACTCAAAGATTATTTGCAGCCAGAGGAAATCTTATTAACGATTGATGCGATGACTGGACAAGATGCGATTAGTGTTGCGACTAGTTTCAACGAGCAATTAACAATTACTGGGGCGATTCTTACTAAGTTAGACGGAGATACCCGTGGGGGTGCGGCACTATCCTTAAGAGAGGTAACCAATATTCCAATCAAGTACATGGGTCTTGGAGAAAAACTGGATCAAATTGAAGTCTTTCATCCAGAACGTATGGCTTCAAGAATACTTGGTATGGGTGATGTTTTAACTCTCGTTGATAAGGTAACGGAAAACATTGATGAAGAAGATATGATGAGCATGATGGAAAAAATGATGTCAGGTTCCTTTAACTACAACGACTTTATCAAACAAATGAAATGGATTAAACGTATGGGATCACTTGGTGGTCTTATGAAATTGATTCCTGGTATGAATAAAATGACGAAGAATATGGATATTGATGATAAGCAGTTGGTTCAGGTTGAGGCAATCATTCAATCCATGACAAAGGCAGAACGTAAGAATCCGAAGCTAATTGAACAAAGTAGTTCTCGCAGAAGAAGGATTGCTAGAGGTTCTGGTAAGAAAGTAAGTGAAGTCAATCGTTTGATTGATTCGTTAGAACAACAAACTAGAATGATGAAGCAAATGAGTAAAATGGATCCTAACTCGATCAATCCAAACAACCCATTAGGGTCTTTACCTAATGGTGGAGGAAAAAAACAGAAAAAAGGAAAAGGAAAGAATAAAAATCGTTTCCGATTCTAAAAAAACTCATCAAATATTTGGTGAGTTTTCTTTTAATTAAAGATAGTTTTAAGGTGTTCAATGAGTCCGTTTTCCTTGTTTGTTTTTTTTGTTGTCTCATTGGCAGCTTCTTTAAGCTCATCCGTTGCGTTGGCCATTGCCACACCTCTACCAGCAAATGAAATCATCTCAAGGTCATTGTGGGCATCACCGAATGCGATGATGTCTTCTTGCTTAATCTTGTAATAATCTGCCACATATTTTAAGGCGTTCCCCTTGTTGGTTTCAGGAGTGAAAACCTCTATGATGTAGCGATACTCATCTCCCCAGTTTCTGGAGAGCACGGTTTCTTTATGGTGTGATTTGATGTAATCTTCAATGAATTTTCCTTGATTTTTCTTAGCGATAATGATGAAGCCATTGGTAGGTCCTGGTAAGGTTTCTTTGAAGGGTCCAACTTGAAGCCTTGCTCCATTAAAGTTATGGAGTAGGGGTTCAATGCGTTCATCCTCTTTTAATAGATATATGTCGTCTTTGATTTCGCAGAATGCATTTTCAATATGTTGACTATTTTCTTGAAAAATATCAATAATGTGATCTTTTTCAATATAAAGAGCATAATCCTTAAAGTGTGGATCGTGTTTTGATGTGACCAAGCCTCCATTGTAATTAATTAGTGGAGTATCTAGGCCAATTGCTTCATAAAAATCAATAGAGCTACGGTATGGTCTTCCTGTTGCGATTACTAGAATATGTCCTCTTTCTTTTAGTTCTTTTAAGTAATGTATTGTTTCATCTGTTAGTGTATCCCAGTTTTTTAAGAGAGTACCATCTAAATCGATTGCGATGAGTTTTCGTGTCATTCTATCACCTACTAAGCTTTCGTTTTGATTAATTCGTTCACATTAGAATAACGGATTTTTTACTTCTTGTCAATGGGCATGGAAATCATTTGTCCTTGGTCTTTGTGCTTTTTAAATGTCATTTCTCGTGGTATAATATTTTAATAGGGAGTGATACTATGCCATTTACAATATCACTTGGAACAATTATCAACTTTGTTTTGGGTATGGTTACAGGTATGATCTTGTTTAGTGCAATTTATGTGTACTTTTTTGTTCGTGGAAAGAATATTAAAATTGATGAGATTAAACACCCTACAGTAGATGTCAAAGAAGATGAACTAAAAGCAATGATACAAGAGAAACAAAAGAAGTTTAAACGTAATAAGAAGTTAGGGACTTCACCTGTAACGAAGTTGACCTTTGATATGTCTTATGAGTTGATTGAAGAGATTAGTAAGTATTTTTTCCCTGAATCTAAGTATCCTATGTTGGAGTTGTCGGTGAATGAGTTTATTACCTTAAATCATTATGTGACAGACCGTATTGATCAAATGTTGAATAAACCACTCTTAAAGAATACAAAAAATGTACGAGTTACTAAGTTCGTGCAAATGTATGATAAAAAGAAAAGTATAGAGCGAAACAAGGTTGTAAAGTCTTTGAAAAAATACAAGGTTGATAAGGCGGCAAAGTATGCTAGTATGGCGGTGAATGCTGTGAATCCAGTATATTGGTTCCGTAAGGCAGTTATCAAAACAAGTGTTGATGCGATGACCAAGAAGATTAGTGTAGTCATTATTGGTATAGTGGGAGAAGAAACAGTCAAGGTTTACTCGAAGAAGTTGTTTGATAAGGAACTTGAAATTGATGTAGTAAATGAAGATGTCAAACAAATACAAGAAGGAAAGGTTGAAGATGATGAAGCAAATCTATAGTATGAAGGAATTTTACCGTGTTATAGAAGAACATGAGAATGTTTTTGTGTATTGGTTTACTCCATGGTGTCCAGATTGTTTTGCGGTGAAACATTATTTGCCTAAGTTAGAAGAAGATTTCCCAAAACTTGTCTTTTATAAGATGAATCGGGATGATGATATAGCATTAGCGAAGCATTTAGAGATTTTCGGGATTCCTAGTTTTACCATGTATAATAAGGAAGATGAGATTGGTCGATTTGTTGATAAGAATAAAAAGACCTATGAAGAAGTAAAAGCTTTTATTAAAAATACGCTTTAAGAGGTGAGGTACATGTTTGGAAGAGTACATAGAAAACTGGTTGTAAGTGAACGTAGTGAGGATAGTAAACCCTTTATTATTCCTATGATTCCTGAGGGGCCAGAGAAAAAACCTTATCAAAAAAATCGATTTGTTTCTCCGATTTTCGGAACCAAAACAAAGGATGAGATTGTTATTCCTTCGCCTCATAAAAGAGAGGGAGATTTAGATCGTCAGTTAGATTCTTTTCGTAAGGTGCCAAAATACACCAAAGAACAATTAAAAGAAAAGTATGGGACGGAGTATCCAGAGTTTGATTTGGTGAGCGGACGTAATCTTGAAGAGGCGATTAAAAAACAAGAAGAACGTACGAAAAGACGTAAAAGTAAAGACTACAGTCAGGAGCAAATGTCGTTTGATTCAGAGTTAGAAGCGCCTAGTCATGAAAAAGAAGTGTATGATGAACCAGTTGAAGAAAAAGTAGACAGAAGTAAAGGGCAACAATTTACTGAGGAAGAACCTTTCGTAAGGGAAGAAAAGTCAAAAAAGTCTGAAGATAAGGTTTTGACAAGTAAGAAGAAGAATGGTTATACCTTGCCCACGGCAGAACTTTTAAATGACCCACCGAAAAAGAAAAAAGATGGAAAAGAGTGGATTGAAGAACATATTCAAATCTTAAATAAAACCTTTGATGAGTTTAAAGTTGGGGCTAAGGTCGATAATTATACCCAAGGACCTACCGTAACGAGATATGAAATTGTTTTGGAAAGTGGTGTCAATGTAAAGAAAATTACTGGGTTGGCGGATAATATTAAGATGGCACTAGCGGCGAAAGAAATCCGCATTGAGGCTCCAATTCCAGGAAAAAGTACGGTTGGGATTGAAGTACCAAATAAGGTGCCAGAAATCGTACCATTTAAATCCATAGTTCAAATGGAGAAGTTTCAAGATGCGACCAGTCCTTTAACAGTTGCTTTGGGGCTTGATATTGATGGGGAAGGTGTTTTTACTTCTATTAGTAAGATGCCACATGGACTAGTAGCAGGTGCGACTGGTAGTGGGAAAAGTGTATGTATCAATACAGTCTTGATGAGTCTTCTTATGAAGTATCGTCCAGAGGAACTTAAGTTGATGTTGATTGATCCGAAAATGGTTGAATTAACTCCGTATAATGAAATTCCTCATTTGATCACACCGGTCATCACGGATGCGAAAATCGCAACGGCTGGATTGAAATGGGCTGTGGAGGAAATGGAGCGTCGTTTCCAAATCTTTTCGTCTGAAATGGTTCGAGATATTCATGCCTATAACCAAAAAATCGAACGAGAGAATCGAGAAGATTATATGCCATTTGTCGTCATTGTTGTTGATGAATTAGCAGATTTAATGATGGTTGCTTCAAGTAGTGTTGAAGAGGCTATTATGCGTATCACACAAAAGGCCCGTGCTTGTGGAATGCATTTGATTATCGCAACACAAAGACCTTCAACCGATGTTGTAAAAGGAACCATTAAAAGTAATATCCCAACAAGGATTGCTTTCATGGTTTCGAGTTATGTAGATAGTATGACCATCATTGATGGTGCTGGAGCAGATAAGTTACTCGGACGTGGAGATATGCTTTATTGCGAAAGTGGACAGCCGCAACGTAGGGTCCAGGGTGCCTTTATTAGTGATCAGGAGATTATGCGAGTGAATACCTTTATTCGAAAACAACGAGGTCCTGAGTATATGTTTGATCAAAAGAAATTGTTAAACGATGCGACCAGTGTTAAAAATGAGGATGAACTATTAGAACCTGTGGCTAGATATATTGTCGCGCAAAGAGAGGCGTCAATAAATAAAATTAGTAAAGAGTTTCATGTTGGATTTAACCGTGCTCAGAAGATAGTAGAAACCCTAGCAGAAGTCGGTGTTGTATCTGATAATCTAGGGTCGAAAGCCAGGGAGGTCTTGGTAGATGAAGAGGAATTGGAAGAGATTTTACACAAATTATAGGTGACTGATATGGATGAATTTGAGGAAGTAAAAGTGGAAGAAGAGTTAAAACGAGATAGTATGCAAAAAACAATGACCCGAAAACTCGCGGTCATTCTTTTTGCTAGTTTGTTTACACTAGTAATTCTAGTGGTTGATTCCCATAGGGACTTTAACTTATTACTTACTTCAAGATTTATTCAAGTCTTATTTGTGTTATCTTTTTCCGTTGTATTTTATGCAAAATTTGTAAAAATAAAAAACAAACGACTGTTTCGAGAAGTTGTAGATACTGCGTCAATCATTCAAGTTTTTTTACTTTTATTCAGCATTGTGAACTACCAGTTTATATCGATTTCAACAGTTGAAGGCTCTAGTATGGAGCCGTCTTATCAAGAGAATGATAATATATTGGTATCTCATGTAAGTAGTGAGTATGAACGATTCGATGTCATTGTGATTAAAATGGATAGCAAGGTCTATTATATTAAAAGAGTGATTGGTTTACCCGGAGACTATGTGGAAATCATTGATAATCAGTTGTTTATCAATGGGTACCTGCAGGAACAAGATTTTTTAGCCGAAGATGCAATGACGGTATGTGATGTGTTTGGGGAGACAAGCTGTTCCTTTTTAGTGCCAGAAGGGGAATATTTTGTTTTAGGTGATAATCGACAATACTCTGAAGATTCTCGAGTGTTCGGTACAATTAGTGAAGCGCAAATAGAAGGAAAAGTTGTGTATCAATTTCAAACTCTATTGGATTAAAAAGAGGTGTGTTAGATGAAACAAATACATTGGTATCCTGGTCATATGGCCAAGACCAAACGAGAAATTAAAGAACGATTAAAAGTGATTGATATTGTTGTCGAATTAAGAGATGCGAGAGCTCCTTATTCGTCGAAGAATCCATTGATTGAAACCCTAACTAAGGGTAAGCCAAGGATGTTGATTCTTAATAAAGCAGACCTAGCTATAAAGGAAGAATTAGTCAAATGGCAGGCATATTATCAAGCCAAGGGAGTACCAACGATTTTGCTTGATTCTTTGCGTCCAAACACCTTGAAAAAGTTGTTGCCGGAGATTGAGCGAATCGCTATACCTTATCGCCAAAAGGAAATTGCTAGAGGACGAATTAATCGTCCGATTCGAATGATGATTTTGGGTATCCCTAATGTGGGGAAATCTACCTTGATTAATGCACTTGCCAATAAGAGTAAGTTAAAGGTAAAAGATATGCCAGGGGTTACAAAACACCTACAATATATTAGGGTAAATAAGGACTTAGAATTGTTAGATACTCCAGGTATTTTATGGCCTAAGTTTGAAGAACCAGAAGTGGCTAAAAAACTTGCCTTACTGGGTGCCATTAAAGATGATATTTTACCATTAGATGATGTGGCTATATTTGGGTTTCAGTATTTAGATACCTACCATAAAGAGGTCTTTGAGGATCGTTATGAGATGGAGTATTCCATTGAAGATGTCTTAACAGTTTATGATGGGATAGCAAAAAAAAGAGGGGCCCTTTTACCTGGTAAGGAAACGGATTATGATCGAGTGAATCAACTCTTCTTGCATGACTTTAGGAACCAGAAATTTGGCCGTGTAATGCTAGATCGAGTTGAAGAGGATGTATGAGTTTGAGCGAAGACTGTGGGCTCAAGGTCACACATACGTTGCCGGTTGTGATGAAGTAGGAAGAGGCCCGTTAGCTGGACCGGTTGTTGCGTCCGCTGTAGTGCTCGACCCCTTACATCCCATTGAGGGATTGAATGATTCAAAGAAGTTAACGGAAAAACGTAGAAATGAGCTCTTTCAAGAAATAAAGCAGAAGGCTTTAGGTGTTTCAACAGTCTTTATTTCAGCTGGTGAGATTGATGAAATCAATATCTATCAAGCATCCAAAAAAGCAATGATTGAAGCTATTAATACCATGGATCTTGAAGTCTCTTTTGTACTCAGTGATGCGATGCCATTAGGTGAACTAGGACTTCCTTATGAGAGTATCATTAAAGGAGATACGAAAAGTGCTAGTATTGCGGCTGCTTCTATTATCGCGAAGGTTACTAGAGATCAATATATGGTTAGTTTTGCAAAAGATTATCCTGTTTATGGGTTTGATAAGCATAAAGGCTATCCAACAAAAATGCATAAGGAAGCACTTTTAAAGTATGGTGCATGTGCCATACATAGAAAAACCTATGCTCCTGTACGTGAGGTTATATTTAGACAAGAATCCTTGGATTTGAACTAAAAAAGATGAACTTTTTAAGTTCATCTTTTTTAGTTGCTTGCTTTATGTAAGGAAGCATAGTAGTTTCCTTGTTTGATAAGTTCTTGATGTGTCCCTTGTTCGCTAATACCTTCTTTTGATAAGACAAGAATTTTATCAGAGTTTTGAATCGTTGATAGTCTGTGTGCTATTACGATTGTTGTTCGTCCTTTACTTAGTTTATCGAGTGATGCTTGGATGAGTCGCTCTGTGATGTTATCCAAACTTGAAGTTGCTTCATCTAAGATGAGTATTGGTGGATTTTTTAAGAATACACGTGCAATCGATATCCTTTGTTTTTGTCCACCTGATAACTTAACTCCACGTTCACCTACTAGGGTTTCATAGCCATCATCTAGGGACATGATAAAATCATGTATGTTCGCTTGTTTTGCTGCTTGCAAGACCTCTTCATAAGTGGCTTCGGGACGACCATATAAGATATTGTCTTTGATGGATCCAAAGAAGATATAGACATCTTGTTGTACATGCCCAATGGTGGAACGTAAAGAGTATAGATCAATGTCTTTTACATTGATATCATCAATGAAGACTTGTCCTTTACTGACATCGTAGAATCTAGGGATAAGTTTTGAAACAGTACTTTTTCCAACACCAGTTTCTCCAACTAGGGCAACTTTTTGTCCTGGTTCTACTAGTAGGTGGAAATTCTTTAAGACATCACTTTGTGAAGAATCGTATTGAAAGGTGACATTTCTTAGTTCAATTTTTCCTTTAGGATTGTTTAGAATAACTGGTTGTTCTGTATTGAGTATGCTTGGTTGTTCTTGCATGATTTTGTAGAATTTCTCGTATCCGCTCCAACCCTTTTGAACTTGTTCTATGGTCATGATTAATGTTCTGATTGGTTGAATTAGGTAGTTTAGAAACATGAAGAATGCGACATAGTTTCCGACAGTTATTTGATTGATGTAAACAAAATATCCACCAAAGACTAAGACTGCGACATAAAGCATATCGATAAAGAAGTTTGTTCCGGAACTAAAAACGCCCATTTGAAAGTAAAATTCACGGTAAGAATCTTGGTAGAGGTTGGTGACTCTTTTAAATTTTTTTAGTTCAAAATCTTCGTTTGTAAATGCCTTGGTTAAGCGTATTCCACCAATTGAGTTTTCAACCTCACTATTGATATCTTCATGTGTTGCTCTTGTTTTTCTTGAGGCATTCATCATTTTCTTTCGTCTTAAGGCACTAAAAATCATTAGCAATAAAATGAAGAAGAATACAATAAGTGTAAAGAGTACATGGATGTTGATAAGAATAATGAAACTCCCAACAAGCATGATCATAGAAACAAATAGGTTTTCTGGTGTATGGTGGCTCATTTCACTTATGTCTCTTAAGTGACCTACTATATAGGTCATAATGGATCCGGTTTTGTGATCGTCAAAGTAGTTTGAGTCTAGTGTTTGTATTTTTTTAAATAAGTCGATGCGCATGTCTCTTTCTATTCTTGTACCCATAACATGGCCATAATAGTTGACGAAAAAGTTGCATCCTAAACGGATGATATAGAGTCCAATCATGACAAATCCAAAGGTGATGATAAATTGGATTTTTTCATTGGGTATATAGTCATCAATGTAGTTACTTGTAATGATGGGGAAAAGCAAGTTGAGACCACTCATGATGGTCGCAGCTAATAAGTCTAGATAAAAGAGTAGTTTGTGGTTCTTATAATATCCTATGAATGTTTTTAACATATGTCCACCTCGCTTATAGATTATATCATAGTTTGGGTGTTTATAAGTGTAGGTTTTACGTTTAATTGGGAGAAATGTTATAATAATGATGGTCGATAAACAATTCTAAAAAAAGTGTCATATATTTGGTGTGCTTATTTGTATGATTATATATATATCTTAATAGTAATTTGATTTTTCTATTGATATATGAAGAACTTTTGTTATAATTGTTATAGTTATTAAATAGGAAAGATAAAAGCGTTTTCTAAAGGAGTGAGAATGATGAAAATTGCACTAGGTGCTGACCATGGAGGATTTCAACATAAAGAAGCGATTCGCAAACATTTGGTGGGTCGTGGTTTTGAAGTAAAAGATTTTGGAACTTACTCAGAGGAAAGCATGGACTATAATGATGTTGCCCTTAAGGTAGCTGAAGGGGTACGCGATAAAGAGTTTGATCGTGGTATTCTTGTTTGTGGAACAGGTGTTGGTATGAGCATTATGGCTAACAAGGTTGATGGTGTGAGAGCTGCGCTTGTGCACGATTTGTTTACAGCGGAAGCGACAAGACTTCATAACGACACCAATGTATTAACCATGGGTGGTCGTGTGATTGATGAGGATTTAGCATTAAGAATCACCGATGTTTGGGTAGATACTGCCTTTTCTAATGAAGACAGACATGTTCGCCGTGTAGGTAAAATCAACGAATATAAAGGAGAATAGTATGGGAAAACTGGTAATTTATAAACACCCTTTGATTGATCACAAGTTGTCAATCATCCGTGATAAACATACGGGTATGAAGGATTTCAAGGCTGTACTCAATGAAATTGGTGGATTGATGGCTTATGAGATGACTAGAGATCTACCACAAAAAGATGCGATGATTGAAACGCCTATTTGTGAAACCAAGGTAAAAGTCTTGGCGAAAGAAATAGTGATTGTTCCGATCTTGCGTGCTGGAATTGGTATGGTTGATGGGATTTCTTCTTTGATTCCAACCGCTAAGGTTGGTCACATTGGTTTGTATCGTGATGAGAAAACCTTGGAGGCGCATGAGTATTATGCTAAGTTTCCAAAGGGTGTAGAAGATAGCATTGTCTTACTTGTTGACCCTATGATTGCGACTGGTGGAAGTGTAATGATGGCGATTGATGCGTTGAAAAAGCGTAAGGTAAAAGATATTCGTTTGGTTGGCTTGGTTGCGGCTCCTGAGGGAATCAAAGCTATCCAGGATGCACATCCAGATGTTGATATTTATTTAGCTGCGCTTGATGAGAAGTTAAATGAAGTAGGGTATATTGTACCTGGTCTTGGTGATTGTGGAGATCGTTTGTTTGGAACCAAGTAATGAATCCGAAAAACCGTAATGGATTAAAGGCATACATTATCGTGAGTAGTTTCTTTATTGAAGCTATCACGATGGCTGGTATTGGGTTTGCGATTGGGTATGCACTCGATTATTTACTGGGTACTGTTTTTGTCTTTAAAATTATTTTTATTGTGTTGGGTGTCTTTGCTGGTATACATAGTTTGATCAAAAGGGTATCCAAGTTGGAGGAAGATGATGGAAAACAAGAGTAGTTTTATAAAGGCATTTCCCTTTACTTGGTTGGTGACTTTTATACTTACATTGTTCTTATGGTTGGTGTTTTCAAGAACATTGGGTATTTCTTACTTGTTAGGAAGTGCGACCAGTTTGATGGCAATGAGTTTGCTTTATAAAAGTGCCTATAAGTTTACAGAGGAAGATGTAGCGAAAGCACAAAGAAAAGCGTTGGCAAATTATGCCTTTCGTTTTTTCATCTATGCAGTTGTTTTGGTTGCCGCTGGTTTACTAGATGCATTAAATATTTATGCGACTGCTGGAGGGCTATTGACCTTTAAATTTGTACTACAAATCTTATTGTTTGTAGAGAAGAATGGTGAGAAGAATGGCAATAATTGAGTTTTATGTAGGATTGTCTGCGAGTTTGAAAGCATCACTGGTGATTATTGGTGCTTTGATGCTTGGGATGGTCATTATTGGACAAAAAGTAAAAAAATTAGAATACACAGATGTACCGAGTGGGATTGTGCTTCTTAGTGTGCAGTTTGTTGAGTTGGTCAACAATATGATGCATGACTTCTTTAAGAAGTATTGGAAGCAGTTTACGCCCTTTATGTTTACCATCTTTGTGTATTTAATTTTTGCGAATACGGCATCTTTGTGGGGGCTAACGACTCCGATGTCAAATATATCAATTGCGATTAGTTTTAGTGTTTTGGCGTTTTCAACTATTCAGTTGTCTGCGCTCGTTATTAAGAACCCAATTCGCAGAACCAAAGAACTGATGGATCCACATCCTTTGTTCTTACCAATAAATCTTATTGGAGAAATTTCGACGCCATTCGCTATGGGTCTTCGTTTGTTCGGGAACCTATTAAGTGGGGCGATTATTGGTTTGATTGTATATGGACTTACTTCGTGGGCAGGGATATTACCTGGTGCGTTGATTATCCATCCAATCTTTGATGTATTTTTTGGAATTATTCAAGCATATGTATTTTTAATTTTGTTAACAATTTTCCTTAGTATGGCGATTGAGGAATAGGTTGGTTTTTCACTAGGAGAGCTAGCGCGTAGTGTATCCTAGAAAAAATAAAAATAAAAGAAATTATTTAGGAGGAAATAAAATGGAGTTTACTGAATTTTTTGCGCAAGGTATGGCGTATTTAGGAGCTGCTTTGGCAGTATTTACAGGATTTGGTTCAGGTATTGGACAAGGGTATGTCGCTGGTAAAGCAGTAGAAGCAATTGGGCGTCAGCCAGAAGCTACTTCTAGTATTCGTACTGTTATGATTACTGGACAAGCTGTTGCGGAAACAACTGGTCTTTATGGTTTGATTGTCGCAATTATTTTAATTTTCGCAACATAAAAAACGTTTAGTAAAAGGAGGCAATATCTATGGATGTTGTTGCACAGGCGATACAAAGATTTATAGATGCTGCACTGGGTGTAGATCCGTTTGAGATGTTGATTCAAATCTTAGCTACACTCTTACTCTTTTTGGTGGTTCGATTTTTCTTTTGGAATCATGTGACCGATTTTATTGAGGGACGTAAGCGCCTAATGGAAAATGAAATCAAGGAAGCACAGGATTTGAAGGAAGAAGCAAGTACACTTAAAAGCGATGCTCAAGAAGAATTGGTGAAAGTACGTTCAAATGCAAGGGAAATCATCGAGAATGCGAAGCAAAAAGGACAAACTGAGCGTGCGGAGATTGTTGCGAAAGCTAAAGAAGAGGCATCAAAATTGATTGATAATGCAGAAAAAGAAATTGATAGTGAAGTGCGAAAAGCACGTAAGCAAATGAACGATGAAATTGTCAGCGTTGCTGTTTTAATGGCTGAGAAGATCGTGAAAAAAGAATTGGATGAAGACACATACAAAAGTATGATCGATGATGTGACGAAAGAAGTTGCGTCATAATGGATTATATTGCTTTTCAGTATGCTGAGGCGCTGTTTCAGTTAGCGATGGAAGAGGAGACTGTTGAACAAACACGAAAGGATTTTCAAGAGTTTGCTGATGCGTTGAATACAGATTTTTATATGTATATGGAACATCCAAATATGAAGAAAAAAGAGAAACGAGATTTGATTGAAAAAATCGTTCCTACACCACTTATCAAACATTTGTGTTTTGTACTTGTGGAGAATCAGAGAATGCGATTATTACCAGATATACTTGAAGAGTATGTTGGGTTAATCAATCAAAAAGAACAAGTGATGGATGTGGACGTCTTTACAAAGACACCACTTACCAAAGAAGAATCTAAGAAACTAGTAGATTCTTTGGAAGAACGATTCCACAAGAAGGTAAGACTTCATAATACAGTGGATGAAGGGATTATAGGCGGTGTGCGTCTAGAATATAATGGTGCGGTATTGGATGATACAATCAACCATTATTTCAAAGCTTTACAAGCACGTTTAACAAAATAAGTGAGGTGAGAGCGTGAGTAAAATCAACCCAGTAGAAATATCTACTTTGATTAAAGAACAAATAAAGAAATATGAAAAAGAATTATCAACAGACCATGTTGGTACAGTGATCAGTGTTGGGGATGGTATTGCACTTGTCCATGGATTGGATGAAGCAATGAGTGGTGAGCTGCTTGCATTTCCCAATGATGTTTATGGGTTAGTATTGAACTTGGAAACAGATCATGTTGGAGCTATTTTGCTTGATGAAAGTACGTCTGTTAAAGAGGGAGATCAAGTAAAAACAACGGGACGTATTTTAGAGGTCCCAGTTGGTGAAGACCTGATTGGTCGTGTCGTGAATCCGCTTGGACAAGCGATTGATGGTCTAGGTGATATTGAAATTAAAAAGACTCGTGCAATTGAGCAGAAAGCAACGGGTGTTATTAGTCGTAAAAGTGTAAATGAGCCAATGCAAACAGGGATCAAAGTATTGGATGCTTTGGTACCGATTGGTCGTGGTCAACGTGAGTTAATCATTGGTGACCGTCAGACTGGTAAAACGTCCATTACAGTGGATACAATCATCAACCAAAAAGGAAAAGATGTTATCTGTATTTATGTTGCTATTGGTCAAAAAGAATCAACAGTTGCTGGTATTTATGAAACCTTAAAACAAAAAGGTGCCATGGACTATACAATTATTGTTAGTGCATCTGCTAGTCAGCCATCACCACTTCTTTATCTAGCACCATATGCTGGTGTAACGATGGGAGAAGAGTTTATGTTTGATGGTAAGGATGTTTTGGTTGTCTACGATGATTTGTCAAAACATGCGACTGCTTACCGTGAGTTGAGTTTGTTGCTTCGTCGTCCACCAGGACGTGAGGCATATCCAGGAGACGTGTTCTATTTGCATTCTAGATTGTTAGAGCGTGCTGCTAAGTTGAATGATGACTTAGGTGGCGGAAGTATTACAGCTCTTCCAATTATTGAAACGCAAGCGGGAGATATCAGTGCCTATATTCCAACCAATGTAATCAGTATTACGGACGGACAGATTTTCTTGGAAAGTGATTTGTTCTATAGTGGTGTACGTCCTGCTATTAATGCTGGATTGAGTGTTTCTCGTGTTGGAGGTAGTGCGCAAATCAAGGCGATTAAGAAGGTTTCTGGTACACTTCGTTTGGACTTAGCTGCTTATCGTGAGTTGGAAGCTTTTACGCAGTTTGGTAGTGATTTAGATGACCAAACGAAAGCGCGATTAGAACGTGGGAAACGTACGGTGGAAATCTTGAAGCAAGGTCTTCATGAAACCATGGATGTGGAAAAACAAGTCATTAGTATTTTTGCATTGACTAAAGGATTCTTAGATGATGTTAAAATTGAAGATATTAAACGTTTTGAGAAAGAAATGCACGATTTCTTTGAAGATGATGAACATGGAACTAAGTTACTTGGTCACATCAGAAATACGAAGAATTTACCAGAAGAAAACGAGATAAAAGAAGTCATCAAGCGTTTTAAAAAAGTATTTGCTTAAGGTGGTGAAACAATGGCGTCGATGAGAGATATTAAATCAAGAATCAACGCAACGAAAAAAACATCGCAGATTACAAAGGCGATGCATATGGTGTCTGCATCAAAGTTGAAGAAAGCAGAGCGTTCGATTAAAAATTATCGCCCTCTTATGTATCAACTAAATATGATGTTGGATTCTTTATTAAAAAGTGACGATGAACTAACCCATCCAATGCTTGAGGAACGTGAAGTAGAGGTTACTTGTTATATTTTAGTCTCTAGTGACCGTGGACTGGCTGGTCCATACAATGCGAATGTTTTTAAGAAGTTTCAAGCAGATATTCGTGAACGTCATGAGAGCAAAGATGAGTTTATTGTTGCACCAATAGGTTATAAAGCATTTTCTTTTGTAAAACGAAATGGTTACAATATGTTGTTTGATGAAAATGTTCATGTCCGAGATGATATTCAGTTTATTGATTTTAAAGCAACGACTGAACGTTTCATGAAGGATTACTTACGCGGTAAGATTGATAAAATTGTTGTTTATTACAATGAGTTTGTGAACACTTTGACACAAACTGTAAGGGAACGACAACTGTTACCAATTGATCAAAATGCCATTGTGATTCCCAAAGAGGAAGAAACAAGTGAACATATCTTGTTTACCTATGAACCGAGTCCGCAGGCGATTGTCAATCAATTGATGCCGATGTTTGTTGAGAACATGTTGTATGGATATATCTTAGATGCAAAAGCGAGTGAGCATGCTGCTAGGATGACGGCAATGAAAAGTGCAACGGATAATGCCCAGGATTTGATTAAGTCCTTGCAACTTCATTATAACCGTGCTAGGCAAGCTGCTATTACGATAGAGTTGACTGATATTATTGGTGGCGCTAATGCAGTCAACTAAAGGAGGAAATTATGAATAAAGGAAAAGTTGTCCAAGTAACAGGTCCTGTTATCGATGTAAAGTTTGATGATGTATTGCCTGAGATTAATCATGCTCTACACATCAAAGCTGAAAAAGGTAAGGGTCATAATGTTGATATTGACTTGACTTTGGAGGTATCTTTACATTTAGGGAACAACGTTGTACGTACGATAGCCATGGATTCTACGGATGGTGTGAAAAGAGGGATGGAAGTCCTTGACTTAGGAGCGCCAATCTCTGTACCGGTAGGAAACGAGATATTGGGTCGTATGTTTAATGTACTTGGAGATTTAATTGATGGAAAAGATGAATTACCAAAAGAAATAAATCGAGATCCTATTCACCGTAGTGCTCCGAAATTGGACGAGCTATCAAGTGAAGTAGAGATTCTAGAAACAGGAATCAAAGTTGTTGACTTGCTCGCCCCATACATCAAAGGTGGTAAAATTGGATTGTTTGGTGGAGCCGGAGTAGGGAAAACTGTATTGATTCAAGAACTGATCAACAACATTGCACAAGAACACGGTGGAATTAGTGTATTTGCCGGTGTTGGAGAACGTACACGTGAAGGAAATGACCTTTACCACGAAATGACGGATTCAGGCGTTATCAATAAGACCGCTATGGTTTTTGGACAAATGAATGAACCACCTGGAGCACGTATGCGTGTTGGACTGACTGGTTTAACCATGGCAGAACATTTCCGTGATCGTGAAAAGCAAGATGTATTGTTGTTCATTGATAATATTTTCCGTTTCACACAAGCAGGTAGTGAAGTATCTGCCTTACTTGGACGTATGCCAAGTGCGGTAGGGTATCAACCAACCTTAGCAACTGAAATGGGGAAATTACAGGAACGTATTACCTCTACCAAAGAAGGATCGATTACATCGATTCAAGCGGTTTATGTACCGGCAGATGACTATACGGACCCTGCACCAGCAACAACCTTTGCCCACCTAGATGCGACGACGAACTTGTCAAGAAAGATATCAGAAGAAGGTATTTACCCTGCGGTGGATCCACTTGCTTCAACCTCTAGAGCCCTAACTCCAGAAATTGTAGGACAAGAACATTATGACATCGCACGTGAGGTACAACGTACCATTCAAAGATACAATGAACTCTTAGACATTATCGCTATTTTAGGTATGGATGAGTTAAGTGAAGATGATAAACTCGTGGTTCATCGAGCTAGACGTATTCGTTTGTTCTTGTCACAAAACTTCCATGTTGCTGAACAGTTTACAGGTCAAAAAGGTACCTATGTACCGGTATCTGAGACGGTAAAAGGGTTTAAAGATATTTTGGCAGGTAAGTATGATCACTTACCAGAAGAAGCCTTCCGCTTAGTAGGAAGCATTGAGGATGTTTTGAAAAAAGCTGAATCGATGGAGTAAGGAGGAATCGTAATGGATTTAACTGTTGTAACTCCACAAGGTGAACTCTACAATGAGACAATCGATTATGTCGTTGTTTCATCCAAAATGAATGGTGAATTTGCGATTCTAAAAGGACATGTTCCTATCATCAGTGCAATTGATGTTGGCTATGTAAAGATGGTTAGAGATGAAAAATCTATTTACACTGTTGTCATCAATGGTGTGGTTGAACACAAGGATGGAAAAGTCAGTGTGATTGCCCAAGAAGCACATGTAGGAATGAGTAAAGTTTCCGCGATGGATCATCTAAACACAGTTCGTGAGGAACGCTTAGAAGAGAACAGAAAGCGTACCGTAGATTTTGCCAAAGCAGAACGTGAATTACGAAAAAATGTGAAACAAGCAAAAGCAGGAAAACAATAGTTTCCTGCTTTTTTTCTTGCTTCATTTAAATTGACAAGATATTTAAAAACAAGTATAGTAAATTAAAGAGAGGTGATAGAGTGATTGGACAAAAAAAGATGGCCTTTGATAGTGTCACATCAACCAATGATTTTCTAAAGCAAAACAAAGCAAATTTGACACATGGTACGGTTGTTTCCTCAAAGATGCAAACTAAGGGTAGGGGACGTAAACAACATGAGTGGAAAAGCGACCTTGGTAATTTATACTTTAGTTTTTTATTGACAGAGGATGTTGCCTATAAAGACTTAGCGAGAATCCTTTTTCAAACCTCTGTTGCGATTGTAAAAGTATTAGAAGAGTATGGGGTGAAAGCTGATATCAAGTATCCAAACGATGTCATTGTGAATCATAAAAAGATTGCTGGTATCCTGATTGAAACAAGTGGTGTTCACTCCTTAGACTTTGTCATGGTTGGGGTTGGGATTAATGTCTTACAAAAAGAGATTGCTGGCTTAGAGCATAAAGCAACCTCACTGGTCAATGAAAGTAAGGAACCCTTAGAGCTTGATGCTCTACTAGATCGTTTTGTAAAAATATACAATGACTTAGAAGAAGAAACGTTAAGCTATATTCATGGATATTACATCAAGTATTCGTTAGTTATAGGTAAGATGATTCAGATAGATGGACAGGAAGCAAGAATTAAGGATATAACGAGAAGTGGACATTTGGTTGTGGATATTGCTGGAGAAGAATATATATATGAGGATAAGGAAATATCATTAGAAGAGTTATATGAAGGTAGTCTATAAGAGTAAGTTTTATTCTTATAGGCTACTTTTTTATGAAAATAAAAATTTTTTTTATGTGATTACGTTTTTCATAAGTAGTGGAAGATTTTCCTAAGAAAAACATATGTTTACCGGCTCATACATATAGAAAGGGATCTTTATAAAGCGTGTAATATGGGCGTCTTGAGAGTTGATTTTTATACTCTTTATACATCTATTGTATGAGCCGGTAAACATATGTAGGAAATTAACATATGAGTACATATTTATATAAGAGTTTTCAGGATGCTTTGACTATCAAAATAAATTGACAATTAACGATATTTTTTGTAGAATAGGTAATAAATTTAAACTAAAGGAGAAATGACATGTTTGAAAGAGTTAGAGAGTTAATTGCAGATGAATTAGATGTTGACGTAGAAGAGGTAACATTAGAAGCAAATCTTACGGATGATTTAGGTGCAGATTCTTTGGATGCTGTTGAGTTAATTATGGCAATTGAAGATGAGTTTGATATAGAGGTTAGCGATGAGCAAGCCCAAAAATTTAAAACGGTAAAGGAAATTGTTGCTTACATTGAGCAACAGTAAATTTTTTTACATTTGTAATATTTTGATTTTCAAAGTATAAGGTGGTCATGTATGGATATTAAGCAAATAAAACGCATCATGAAAGAGTTCGAAATTTCTAGTGTTCATAAACTAGAGATTAGTGAAAATGAGTTTACGATCAAGCTTGAAAAAGAAACGCCACAACTTATTTCAAGTGTACCTCCTCAACCTCAAGTATCTTCGCTTCCTACAAATTCTCCTATAGAACAAGGAAGCGAAGGACCTGAGGAGAATAATGCTGTGCAAGTGAAGTCTCCAATAGTGGGAACATTCTATTCGAAACCGGCACCTACCAGTGAGCCTTTTGTAAAAGAAGGGGACAAGGTCCTTAAGGGACAAGTCCTTTTTATTGTTGAGGCGATGAAGGTTATGAATGAAATTGTGGCTCCTGAGAATGGTGTTGTGCAGAAAGTGTTTAAGCAAGATGGAGATCTTGTTGAGTTTGAAGAAACTGTTTTGGAGATTGTATAGTGTTTCAAAAAATATTAATCGCGAATAGAGGGGAAATTGCAGTACGCATTATTCGAGCTTGTAAAGAATTAAATATAGAGACGGTGGCAGTCTATAGTGATGTAGATAAAGATTCGCTTCATGTGCAGTTAGCAGATGAGGCTGTTTGTATAGGAAGTAGGCAATCTAGAGATTCTTACTTGCATATGGAGAATATTATTACAGCAGCAATCCAAAAGAGGGCTGAAGCTATTCATCCCGGTTTTGGATTTTTAAGTGAGAATGCGGCTTTTGCGGAGTTGTGTCAATCTTGTAATATTGCCTTTATTGGTCCGAGCAGTAAGGTGATCGAGCAAATGGGAAACAAGGCGAATGCAAGAGCTTTGATGATTGAAGCTGGGGTACCTGTGGTACCAGGTAGTGAGGGGAAAGTACATAGTTATGAAGAGGCAGTGCGTATTGCAGGAGACGTTGGCTTTCCTTTACTAATTAAGGCGAGTGCTGGTGGTGGAGGAAGAGGTATTAAACTTGCCAAATCGATGGATGAGTTTGAGCGTGCTTATAATATGGCACGTAGTGAGGCGAGAGTTGCGTTCAATGATGAGGCGATCTATATTGAACGTTTTTTAGAGCATCCTAAGCATATTGAGTTTCAAATTTTAGCAGATAAATATGGGCATGTTGTTCATCTTGGTGAGCGTGATTGTTCTTTGCAAAGAAGAAACCAAAAAGTGATTGAGGAAGCTCCATCGATGTTGGATGATTCGCTGAGAAAGAACATGGGAGAGTGTGCAGTTAAGGCTGCTCAGCATGTAGGGTATGAGAATGCTGGTACGATTGAGTTTTTGGTAGAGGATGGGGTATTTTATTTTATTGAGATGAATACCCGTATCCAAGTAGAGCACCCGGTGACAGAAATGGTGACTGGTATTGATTTAATACAGGAGCAAATTAAGGTTGCTTCTGGGGAGGAGCTTTCTTTTACGCAGGACGATGTTGTGATTGATGGGCATGCGATTGAATGTCGCATCAATGCAGAAGATCCAAAACAAGGCTTTGCCCCTAGTCCAACTAAGGTAAGTGGTTTACATGTACCTGGTGGGTTCAATGTTCGAATGGATAGTTTTTTGTATACTGGATATCAAATATCTCCTTATTATGATTCCATGATTGCCAAGTTGATTGTGAAGGCTTCTACTAGAGAACAAGCTATTAAGAAGATGCATAGTGCCTTGTCCGAGTTAATTATTCAAGGTGTGAAAACAAATCAATCGTTTTGTGAGATGATTTTGCGTCATCCTATGGTACAAGAGTATCGTTTTGATACAAAGTTCTTAGAAGCGAAAATGAATGTGTTATTGGAGTATGATGATGAGTAATTGGATAAGAGAAGAATATCAAAAGCGAAAAGCAAGAAGTTTGAACTATCAAAGGGCTAGACAGAAAACAAAAGCTATGGAAGCAGATGTACCAAGTGGTTTATATACAAAGTGTCCATCTTGTAAATCGACGATTCAAATGCAGTCTTTTGTGGACAATGATTTTGTTTGTACGGTTTGTGATCATCCTTTAAGAATGCGTGCCATTGATCGATTGAATTTGGTGGTGGATCGAAATACCTTTGTGGAAAAGGGGCTTGGGTATATAACCTTAAACCCACTTTTTCAAGATGGTTATGAAGAAAAGATACAGACCTATAAGGAAAAAACTGGCTTGGATGAAGCTTATGTGTATGGTTATGGAGAGATTTTTGGAGCACCATGTGTGATTGGTGTAATGGATAGCTTTTTTATGATGGGAAGTATGGGGAGTGTTGTCGGCGAAAAAGTGACGAAGAGTTTTGAGTATGCCATGTATAAAAAGTTACCGATTGTGATTTTTACGGCTTCTGGTGGTGCGAGAATGCAAGAGGGGATTTTCTCTTTGATGCAGATGGCAAAAACAAGTGCTGCGGTTAAAAAGCATTCGGATATGGGCTTGCTTTATGTAAGTGTATTAACCCACCCTACAACAGGAGGAGTTACTGCAAGTTTTGCGATGTTGGGTGATGTGATTTTAGCGGAACCAGATGCTTTAATTGGGTTTGCTGGTCCTAGGGTCATTGAACAAACTATTAAGCAGTCACTACCAGAGGGTTTTCAACGTTCGGAGTTTTTAAGGGAAAAAGGCTTTGTCGATCACATTGTTGACCGGCATGAGTTAAAACGAACATTAGCGCGAATTCTTAGGTTTCATCAGGAGGGCGTATGAATATATTAGAAAAAGAAGCTAAGTTGCAAGACTTACTTAGTAAAATTGAAGAAATGGATGACTGTGAAGCCAAGGCTAAGATGGAAGATGAGGTTGCTCGTTATAAGGTTTCTATGATGAAGGGGTTAACAGCCTGGGATCATGTCTTATTAGCTAGGCATAGTGAACGACCGAAAACTAGTGATTTTGTATCCTTTTTAGCGGAGGATTATATTGAACTTTGTGGGGATAGAACATATCGTGATGATCAGAGTGTTAAGGGATATTTGGCAAAAATAAATGGCCAAAATGTCACCATTATTGGTCAGCAAAAAGGAAAAAAAGTTGAAGAGCAAATGCGATACAATTTTGGGATGCCACATCCTGAAGGATACCGTAAGGCATTGCGACTAATGAAGCAAGCTGAGAAGTTTCATCGACCAATTATTACCCTGATTGATACGCCTGGTGCTTACCCTGGTATTGAAGCAGAGGAACGAGGGCAGGGTGAGGCGATTGCGCGTAACCTTTATGAGATGAGTGATTTGTCTGTACCAGTAATTGCGGTTGTAATTGGAGAAGGTGGAAGTGGCGGGGCACTTGGAATTGGTGTAGCCAATGAGATTTATATGTTGGAGCACGCCATTTATTCGATTTTAAGTCCGGAAGGCTATGCGTCGATCTTATGGAAGGATTCGACCAAAGCCAAGGAAGCAGCTTCTGTCATGAAACTTACTAGTCGTGACTTGTTGGAACTTGGCATTGTGGATGGAGTTATTAAAGAGCCTCTTGGTGGTGCGCATTTTTATCCCAAAGAGGCAGTATTAGAAACAAAGAAATTGATTGTCGAGCGTTTAAAAGAGTTGAAACAGGTTCCGGTTGGGGATTTGATTCAAGGAAGAAGAGCTAAGTATCGTGAAATTGGATTCTTCCAACGTTTCAATTATGACAACTTAGGAGGCAGAAAGAATGAGTTATACAAGAATTAATGGTACAGGAAGTTATGTGCCTGATATGGTAGTTACGAATGAGGATTTTACCAAGCATATAGAAACATCAGATGAGTGGATTCAGTCAAGAACAGGGATTAAAGAAAGACGTTATTCTGAAGAGATGTCTACGCTTGATATGGCAGTGAATGCATCATTAAAGGCGATGGAAGAATCAGATATTGATGCGTCGATGATTGATTTGGTCATTGTCGCGACGGTGTCAGGTGATAATGTATTTCCTGGGGTTAGTCAATTGTTACAAGCAAGGCTTGGGTTGAATGTTTTGATGGCCTTTGATGTGAATGCGGCTTGTAGTGGGTTTTTATATGCGATGAATATTGCTGATAAGATGCTTCAAAGTGGTGCCTACAATCATGCCTTGGTCGTAGGTGCTGAGGCTTTGACTAGATGGACAGATTTTTCGGATCGTAACACTTGTGTTTTGTTTGGAGACGCTGCTGGGGCCATGGTGATTTCTAAAAGTGATCATAAGGGGATTGTTGATGTTATCTCTTATGCTAAGGGAGACACGGATTCCTTGCTTATTTGTAAGAATCCTGATGCGAAAACTTTAGAGCGTAATGACGGTGAAGTGCAAGATTTTATCCATATGGATGGGCGTAATGTGTTTAAGTTTGCGACCAAGGTCTTGGTTTCTACGGTACATGAGTTGTTAGAGCGTAACAATATTAGCTTAGATGATATCGATTATATTGTGTGTCATCAGGCGAATGAACGTATCATTGATAAAGCGTCAAGAGACCTTGATTTTCCGATGGATAAGATGTATCTTAATATTAGTAAGTATGGTAATACATCTGCGGCTAGTGTTCCACTAGCCATTGATGAAGCCATTAGAGAAAAGAAAATCAAAAAGGGAGATACGTTTTTGACGATTGCGTTTGGTGGAGGATTGACTTGGGCAGGCGCATTGGTTAAGTATTAGGAGGTAAATGATGAGTGATTTAAGAGATTTGTTAGGTATTAAGTATCCAATAATTCAAGGTGGTATGGCCAATATAGCGACTCATGAGTTGGCTGCGGCTGTGAGTAATGCAGGTGGACTTGGATTGATTGGTAGCGGTGGTTGGGATGTTGACCGTGTGAGAGAGGAAATTCGTTCTTTAAAGAAATTAACGGATAAACCTTTTGGTGTGAACATTATGTTGATGAGTCCTCATGCCAAGGATATTTCAGATATGGTGATTGAAGAGGGTGTTCCTGTGATTACAACAGGCGCAGGAAATCCTGGTGAACATATTGAGAAGTGGAAAAATGCAGGGATGAAAGTTATCCCTGTTGTTCCAAGTGTAGCGCTTGGAAAAAGGATGGAGCGTGCTGGAGCGGATGCGGTTATTGTAGAGGGGACAGAAGCTGGTGGACACATTGGTGATTTGACGACCTTTACCTTAGTTCCGCAAGTAAGTGATGCGCTCAGTATTCCAGTGATTGCGGCTGGTGGTATTGCGGATAAGAGAGGCTTTGATGCAGCCTTTATTTTGGGTGCTAAGGGTGTGCAAATTGGGACGGTTTTGTTGGCGAGTGAAGAGTGCCCGATTCACATCAATTATAAAAACAAGGTCGTATCGGCAAAAGATACGGATACAGTGGTTACTGGTCGTAATACAGGAGCGCCTGTACGTGTGCTAAAGAATAAAATGGCGAAGAGTTATCTTCGTATGTCTAAAGATCCAACCATTACCTTAGAGGAAATGGAGAAGTTAACGCTTGGGTCTTTGCGTAAGGCTGTTTATGATGGAGATATTCATTATGGTAGTTTGATGGCTGGACAAAGTGCAGGGTTGGTGAAACGAGTTCGTCCTGTTAAGGAGATTTTAGAAGATATATGCGACGCTAGTTTATTGTTTGCTGGGAAGCTTGATTTATGAAGGCGCTCGTATTTGGTGGACAAGGTAGTGAAGTCGTGGGTATGGGTAAGGATCTCTATAGAGAGTTTGAGGCTTATAGAGAACTCTATGCTTATGCGGAAGAATGCACTGGTTTACCCTTGAGAGAGGTTGTATTTTCAGAAGAGGATCCAAGGATACACGAAACAATTTATGCACAAATAGCATTGTATTTATTTGATGTTTTTATGGTGGATCAAGTGCTTGAACTTGGTCTTGATTTTGCGGTGACCTTCGGCTTATCTTTAGGGGAATATGGATCACTTTATGCGGCTGGTGTTTTTGATAAAAAGACAGGTTTAGATGTGATCATGCATCGCGCTCAGTATATGAGTGATGCTTGTAGTGATGACCAAGGTATGGCCGCTATAATAGGGTTGACTGTGGAAGAGTTGAAACCATTACTAGATGAGAAAACGGTCTTTTTGGCAAATTATAATACACCAAAACAATTGGTGATTAGTGGATTGAAAGATGCGGTTTCTAGTGTTTGTGAAGAGGCTAAGAGTTTGGGTGCAAAGCGCGCTTTAATGCTTTCTTCAAGTGGAGCTTTTCATACACCTTTTATGGATGAGGCTAGTCAATTGTTTGCGTCTTATTTAGCTGGAAAATCGTTTGAGAAACCATGTAAAAAGTTACTATGCAATACAAGTGGTGAAGTCCTTAATGGAGCGATCAAAGAGGAGATGGTTAGCCAGATTGTATCGAGTGTGTATTTTTATCAATCCGTTGAACAAGCAATTGAAATGGGTGTGGATACCTTTATTGAGATAGGACCGAAAAGTGTTGTAAAGGGCATGATAAAAAAAGTCGATCGTAAGGTTCTGGTTTTGCATATTTCGACGTTGGAAGATTTGGCGAAGTTGAAGGACCTTAATTAAGGAGGATAATGTGTTTGATTTAAGTGGAAAAACGGTCTTAGTGACCGGTGGAAATACAGGAATAGGAAAAGAGATTGTTGCGATGTTTTCGTCTGCGAATGCAGAGGTTGTTGTCAATTATTTGTTTGATGACCAAGCAGCAAAAAGTTTACAAGAGGAATATAAAAATATTACCTTGTTAAAGGGTGATGTTTCAAAGATGGATGATGTAAACCGTATGGTGAAGGAGTTAAAAGAACTGGGGATAGTTATTGATGTCTTGGTCAACAATGCTGGTATTACTCGTGATAATTTGATGTTGAAAATGAGTGAACAAGAGTTTGATGAGGTTATTAATGTTAATTTGAAGGGTACTTGGGCTATGTGTAAGGGACTCACAAGAGCATTTTTAAAGCAGCGAAGTGGTTCGATTATCAACATCGCTAGTGTGGTTGGTTTGATTGGGAATGCTGGGCAAGCGAATTATGTTGCTTCAAAAGCCGGAATCATTGGATTGACTAAGTCTTTGGCAAAGGAGTTTGGTGGACGAGGTGTGCGTGTCAATGCGATTGCGCCTGGCTTCATTGAGACGAAGATGACAGATAGTTTACCTGAAGAGGTGAAGAAGTCTTATATGGCGGGTATCCCACTAGGACGTTTTGGGCAAGCGAAAGATATAGCTTCTTTGGCCGTCTTTTTAGCGAGTGATGATGCAAGTTATATTACGGGACAAGTAATATCAGTTAATGGGGGAATGGTCTAAATGGAACGAAGACGTGTAGTAATTACTGGATTGGGAGCTATATCTCCTCTTGGGAATGATCATCAGACAACCTGGGAGCAGGCGAAGAATGGTGTCAATGGTATTGATTTTATAAAGGGGTATGATGCTAGTGAGCAGGAAGTGCAAATAGCTGCGGAAATCAAAGATTTTGATTTTGCTGGTTTCTTTGGGAAGAAAGCGATGAAACGAATGGATCGTTTTGTGATGCATGCGATGGTTGCTTCAAAAGAAGCGGTTGAACATGCTGGCTTAGATTTTGCTGGAAAGGACACTTCTCGTTATGGAGTGTTTTATGGGAGTGGAATCGGTGGGTTAAAGACCATTGCTGAACAGGAAGATAAGGCAAGAGATAAGGGTTATAATCGAGTGAGTCCGTTTTTTATTCCTAGTGCGATTATCAATATAGCGGCTGGGAATATCGCGATTGAGTATGGATTGAAAGGAATCGCAACATCTAGTGTTACTGCATGTGCTAGTGCATCTAACTCAATTGGAGAGGCCTTTCATAAGATTCGTGATGGGTATTTGGATTTGGCTATTACTGGTGGTAGTGAAGCTACGGTTATACCACTTGGTATTGCTGGGTTTAATGTCATGCAGGCTTTAAATAAATCGAATGATCCTTCGTGTGCATCCACTCCCTTTGATAAAGAGCGATCTGGTTTTGTAATGGGTGAGGGAGCAGCAACGCTAATATTGGAATCCTTGGATCATGCTAAGGCGAGAAATGCGACGATTTATGGGGAGATTGTTGGATATGGTTCGACTTGTGATGCCTTTCATATCACGAGTCCATCAGAAGATGGAGAAGGGGCTATGAATTCGATGTTAGGAGCCATTAACGATGCTTCCTTAGAGGTAGAAGATGTCGATTATATTAATGCGCATGGAACGTCAACTCCTTTAAATGATCAAATTGAAACTTTGGCTATAAAGCGTGCGTTTGGTGAACACGCTAAGAAACTTAAGATTTCGAGTACGAAGTCTATGACGGGCCATTTGCTTGGAGCTAGTGGAGCGATTGAAGCGTTGTTCAGTATATTAGCCTTGCGAGATGGTTTTGTTCCTCCAACCATTAACTATAAGAATTTTGACCCAAGTTGCGATTTGGATTATACTGTTAATGAAGGTGTGAAAAAAGACTTGAGAGTAGCGATTTCAAATTCACTTGGATTTGGTGGACATAATGCGACTTTGGTCTTTAAAAAATATGAGGAGGATGGGTATGTTAAATAGTCATGAAATTATGGAGATTATTCCACACCGTTATCCCTTTTTGTTGATTGATAAGGTCTTGGAATTTGAACCTGGTGTTTCTGCGAAAGCGGTGAAAAATGTTACGGTGAATGAACCACATTTTTTGGGACATTTTCCCAGTGAACATGTGATGCCTGGTGTTTTAATTGTTGAAGCCTTAGCACAAACAGGGGCGGTAGCGATTTTGTCTTTAGAGGAGAATAAGGGAAAAATTGCCTACTTTGCGGGAATTGATAAATGTAAATTTAAGGCGAAAGTCGTTCCTGGTGATTGCTTGGAGTTATCGGTGAGGATTATTAAGCAAAAAGGTCCGATTGGTATAGGAGAGGCGATTGCTAAGGTTGATGGTAAAGTTGCGGTGAAGGCAGAACTTAAGTTTGCGATTGAACAATAAATTATATTGTTTTTATACGAATGGTTTTTTTCTAAGAATGCTTGTGATATAATATTTAAAACAGCTGAAGGTTGTGAGAATATGAGGAAATTACAAGCATTTTTTCAACGTGTAAAGCCAAAAAGAATTTTGGATGTTGCGACTGGAAATGGATCCTTTGTCCATTTGGTGGTTCGCTTATACGATGGATATGACCTTGTGAAAGGAATAGATATTTCTGAAAAGGGAATAGAAACTGCAAGTAAGACTTTTACGGATGAACGCATTGTGTTTGAGAAGATGAATGTGTTTGACCTAGAAGGTGAAGAGTTTGATGTCATTATGTTGTCAAACTCTCTTCATCATTTTGATGATTTAGATAGGCTTTTTAAGCAACTTGAGGGATTACTTGCCTCTGGAGGGTATCTGTTGATAAATGAAATGATGAGTGATGGGTTAAATAAAGCACAGAAGAGCCATATGCGTTTGCATCATTTTGCGGCGGAGATTGATCGTTTTAATGGAGTTGTTCATGAGGAAACCATGAAGTCCAAAGATATATTGTCTACCTTAAGTGAAGTGAGTACGAAAGATATCTTTGATGCTTGGGATATGGTGTATCCTGTGGAGCGTGAAACGAGCAAGGAAGATATTAAAAATATAGGAGCAACGATTGATCGTTTAGTGGGGAAAATTGAGGATTCAGCTTTTCAAGAAGATATGCGTCAAAAAGGAGAAAAACTGAAGAAATACATCAATAAAAAAGGGTTTGAACTGGCCACACAAATGTTGGTTATAATGGGGGAAAAATTATGAAACTCTTAAAGATGTTTGATTTGCGTGAGAAGAAGATGGGATACCAACCAATCACTTACCGTGATAGTGTTCGATCAATTATTTTGGAGCATGGTAAGTTGTTGATGGTGTATTCCAATAAGGCAGAGGAGTATAAGTTTCCAGGTGGAGGATTGCTGGAAGGTGAAATTAAGGATGTAGCAATCAAAAGAGCAGTCCTTGAAGAAGTTGGGCGTAAGGTTATTAGTGTGAATGAGAGTTTGGGTTATGTGGATCAAATATACAATGATGTGTATGACCAAAAGCGATATTTTTATTTACGTTCTTACTACTATTTTTGTGAGATATCAGAAGAAGAGTTTCGTCCGAATTTTGATATGTATGAACATGATTTGGAGTTTACCCCTACATGGGTAACAATTGATGAAGCAATCATGGTAAATCAAAAGAAGCATGATGAAGGTAGTGATTACTACTGGACTGAACGTGAGTTATATGTACTGAAGTTGTTGAAGGAGATGTTAAATTGAGAGGCTTTAAAGTAGCGAAGAATTACGAGGATAAGGGTGTTTTACTTCCGAAAAGAGGAACCAAACATAGTGCAGGATATGATCTTCGTGTGATTGAGGATACCTTGATAAAAGCTGGTGAGATTGTATTGGCTGAGACAGGGTTAAAGGCCTATATGCAAGAAGATGAGGTGTTGAAACTTTATCCAAGGAGTTCATTGCCTAAGAACTATCATTTGACGATTCCAAACAATGTTGGGATTGTTGACTCAGATTATTATGAGAATCCTGATAACGATGGAGCGATTTTTGTCTCTCTTTATAACTTTGGTGAAGAGGATGTCTTGGTAAAAAAAGGAGAACGAATTGCACAAGGTATTTTTCAGAAGTTTTTGATTAGTCCAAATGAAGAACTTGTTGAGAATGTTCGAAATGGTGGCTTTGGAAGCACAGGAAAATTGTAAGGTTTTTGTTGACTTATCAGGGCAAGTAACATAGAATGAAAAGTAGATAAAAGGTGTTGAAAAACATAACAGGGAATTGAGTGAAAATCTCGAGCTGTCCCAGCAACCGTAATACAGACGAACGGCAAACAACCACTGCTTTAGCGGGAAGGTGCCTAGTAGGATGAAGTCAAGCCGGTAGACCTACCTATTATCCATATTAGTAATACTCCTGGGTAATGAGTATCTACGTAATTTGACTTTTTTATAGTTGAAAAACGTATAATCATCCAGGAGGATGGTTTTTTTTATTTTACAAAAAGAAAAGGAGCTGAAAAAAATGAAAAAACTGTTCTCTATGGTCTTAGTGTTTTTGTTTGTCTTTGCGCTTGGTGCATGTACAGAAGAACCGGAAGAACCTAATGTAGAAAATCCAACGGATGAGGTTGGAAGCATTGAAGTAACCATTGAAATTGGTGAAGAATCCTTTACGCATTCTTTGTCAGAAGAGTATGAGGGAAGTTTGTTTGATTTGATTGATTCAGAGTACGATTTGACTTATTCAGAGAGTGAGTATGGAGTGTACATGCTTTCTTTGGAGTCTTTGACACCAAAAAATGGAGCTTATATTGCTATTTATGAAAATGGTGACATGGCGATGAGTGGTGTCGATCAATTACTCTTAGAAGATGGTGATGTGTTTGCCTTTGATGTGGTTTGGTATGATTTGGTATTAGAGGAAATCGATCTAGCAATATCGATGTTTTTAGACAATTATGTGACCAATTATGTGAATGAAGATTATGTGGATGTTCATGTAGTGAGTGCTTTAAGAATTCTAGGTATGGTTGATAGGTATTTAGGAGATATTGATGTGGCTTCTATGCCGATGATGGATATTGATGCATTGGAAACGACGTCTGGATTTTTTAAAGCAGTGACAGTTGGTTCGGTATTGGGCGAAGATGTGATGTCTTACATTGATGCTTATGCTGAAATGGCAAGTGTGGGTCCTTATGGAGAAACTGCATATGGATTAATGATATTAGAGCAAAGTACAGACGATCAAAACTTGTTGGACACATTTGAAGATGATATAAAAATAAATACCCCTTATAGTTTAGGCTTGGATGCTGGTGGAGTCTCCTTGGTGGCTTTGTCAACAAGAGATTTTGCAGAGAAACAAGCTTTGATTGATGAGTTTGTTGGGTGGATTCAAGAGGCTCAGTTGGCTACTGGTGGTGTGAAAACACGTGATATGACCTGGGGAGAAACAACCTATCCTGGAAGTGAAAATGCGGCGAGTATGGCGCAGGTAATCATTGGTTTACTAGCGAATGGGATTGATCCTTCTGCGGAGGATTTTACGGTTGGAGATCATTCGTTAATGTCTAGGTTTATGGATTTTCATACCGGAGATGGTTCATTTGATTATGTATTTGATGATGATTTAGAGAATGATTTGATGTTTAGTACACCACAAGCTTTTTTAGCAATGGTGATGTTTCAAGAATATAAAGCAACTTATGAAGGAGTTCATCCGTATATCATAGATTGAGGGTTGTAATATGAAAAAAGTTTTTGTGACTATTTTTGTTTTAGCATTGGCTCTTGTTGGATTCTTTGTTTTACGAGACCAAAGAGTAGACCATGATGCTGGTCAAGTCAGGATTGTTATCCATGATGGTGAGTATCTTGTAGGAGAAAATTCCCTTTCTTTTTCAGAAGGAGATTCTTTGTTTGATATATTAAAGCGTGAATATAGTTTGCTTTGTGCCAATGCAGCTTATCAACCCACGGAAGATTGTAATGAGTTATTGTTTGGCAGTCCTGTCATTCTTGGGATTGATGAGGTAGTAACAAATTGGACTAGTTCGTATTTCGCTATTTATATCAACGATGAATATAGTACGCTTGGTGTTGGAAATGTGTATGTAGAAGATGGAGATATGGTGCGTTTACAAGTACAGTATTTAGGAGGTGAATAAAATGGAAACTAGAAAAATGATTATGCTTGCATTTGCGATTTCGATCTTGTTTGTGCAGGAACAGATTTTGGTGTTTTTGCCAAATATTCAATTTACAGTCGTCTTGTTAATCGTTTACTCAAGTGTTTTTTCGAAGAAGGAGATGTTTGTGATAATCTTTGTATATGTGTTTTTAGATAGCATGTATTATGGTGGCTTGAATCCGTTTTATTTTATCCCTATGTTGTTGGCTTGGTCTTTGATACCAATTGTCCATCATGGTTTGTTAAAGCGTACACGTAATGAGTATGTCTTGGCGGTTTTTGCTTTGATGTTTGGTTTTGTGTATGGATGGATGTTTATTCCTTTCCATATGATCCAAACTTCGATTATGAATCCAATACCGTATTTGTTGAGTGACTTGCTGTTTGAGGTGATTATGGGAACCACAGGTTTTTTAACAGTCTTATGGATGTATGGTCCATTGGTTCGCTTGTTTTCTCTTGTTGGTGATGACCATCTCTATCATGCAAGAAGCATTCGTAATAGTGAGTTGTAAACGTCCAGAAATGGACGTTTTTGCTTTGTTTGAGGGAAAAAAGCTTACAAGATGATAAAAAGTTATAAAATCCTTGCGTTTAGAGTCGTTCTTTGGTAAAATATAAAAGCCGTAAAATACACACACATTCGAGTCGACTGCCGTGAGCTACAAGGTAGTGGTGGTGGATAGTCGAATAGTGGAGGCAAATCAAAAGGAGGAATTAATCATGGCAGTAGTAACAATGAAGCAACTGCTTGAGAGTGGTGTTCATTTCGGACATCAAACTCGTCGTTGGAATCCGAAGATGAAAAAATATATTTTTACATCTCGTAGTGGAATCCATATTATTGACTTACAGAAAACTGTAGGGTACATCGAGGATGCGCATAAGAAACTTGTTGAAATTGCAAAAAATGGTGGAAAAATTTTATTTGTGGGTACCAAAAAACAAGCACAAGATGTTGTGCGTGAAGAAGCACTTCGTACTGGACAATTTTATGTGTCTCAACGTTGGCTTGGAGGAACGTTAACAAACTTTAAAACGATCCGTAAAAGTATTCGTAGATTGCATGATATTTACCGTATGGAAAAAGATGGTACATTTGATCGTTTACCGAAAAAAGAGGTTTTAGGGATTCGTAAAGAATTAGAAAAATTGGAAAAATTCTTAGGTGGAATTAAAGACATGAGAACATTGCCAGAGGCAGTATTCGTTGTCGATCCAATGAAAGAACGTAATGCAGTATTAGAAGCTAGAAAGTTAAACATCCCAGTATTTGGTATGGTTGATACGAACTGTGATCCAGATTTGGTTGATGTGATTATTCCAGCAAATGATGATGCGATTCGTTCGGTAAAATTGATTGTTGGTATTATGGCAAGTGCATTTGATGCGGCAAACGCTGGTACATCAACTGATGCGGCAGCACCTGCGCCTAGAAAAGATGCTAGACCTGCTAGAAATGACCAAGCAAGAAAATCTGATAGACAAGCGAAACCTGAACAAAAAACAAACAAACCAAAACCTAGTAGATTATCAAAACCTCAACAAAAACCACAAACAGAAGCAAAACCACAAACAAAAGAACCAGTAAAAGCAAAAACTGAAGCGAAAAAACAAGTGAAAGAAGCAAAACCTGAGGTGAAGAAGGAAGCGAAGAAAGCAGCTCCGAAACCTGAAGTCAAAAAAGAAGACAAAAAAGTTGCGGCAAAACCTACGAAAAAAGAGCTTGAGGATATGACAGTAGTCGAACTTAAAGCACTTGCAAAAGAACGTGGGATGACAGGTTATTCAAAACTCTTAAAAGCCGAATTAGTTGAAGCTTTGATGTAGTATAAAAAGAGCTTTCGGGCTCTTTTTTTAAGAAATACCCTGTTGATATTAGATTGAATTTTAGATTAAATTATGATATATTACAAAGTGAGATAAATAAACTTAATCGGAGGTATAATAAAATGGCAATTAGTGCTAAACTTGTAAAAGAGTTACGTGATAAAACTGGTGCTGGAATGATGGATTGTAAAAAAGCCTTAACAGCAACAGATGGTGACCTTGATAAAGCGGTAGATTGGTTACGTGAAAAAGGAATTGCGAAAGCAGAAAAGAAATCTGGACGTATTGCAGCTGAAGGATTATGTAATGCAGTAGAAAAAGGAAATGAAGCTATCGTATTTGAGTTAAATAGTGAAACGGATTTTGTTGCGAAAAACCAACAATTCTTAGATTTACTAGATGACTTAGCAAACACATTAATCGACAGTGATGCGACAAATGAAGTAGAAGCTCTAGCTGTGGATATGAATGGGCAAACTGTTGCAGATGCACTTGTAAGCGCGACTGCGAAAATTGGAGAGAAGTTCTCTTTAAGAAGATTCACTAGAGTAAATAAAAGTGATGATGAGTCATTTGGTGTTTACAAACATATGGGTGGAAAAATTGTTGCTCTTACTGTTGTAAAAGGTGTAGATGAAGAGGTTGCTAGAGATGTAGCAATGCATGTTGCTGCGATTAATCCTAAATATTTGGATCAATCACAAATTAGTGATGAGGTAATTGCACACGAAAAAGAAGTCTTGACAAATGAAGCGTTAAATGAAGGGAAACCTGCTAACATCGTTGAAAAAATGGTGATGGGACGTTTAAATAAATATTTAAAAGAAATTTGTTTAGTAAATCAACCATTTGTTAAAAATCCTGATTTAACTGTTGAGAAATACGTGAAACAAAACGGTGGAGAAATCGTTTCGTTCTTACGTTTGGAAGTTGGAGAAGGAATCGAGAAACGTGTCGAGGATTTTGCTAGCGAAGTACGTTCACAGATGAAATAAATAATCGATAGGGCACGTTTTTGTGTCCTATATTTATAGGGGGACAATTTATGACACCAAAGAAACGAATAATCATCAAACTTAGTGGTGAAGCATTAAGTGGACAAGATTCAATGAAGCCGATCGATCCTTTAAGGGTTCAGGCCATTGCAAAAGAAATCAAGGATGCTTATGATTTAGGTACCTTAGAGATTGGAATCATCGTCGGTGGTGGAAACATTTGGCGTGGAAAGATTGCTAGTGAAATGGGTATGGAGCGTAGTAGTGCTGATTATATGGGCATGATTGCGACGATTATGAATGCTCTTGCTTTGCAAAATGCATTAGAAGCCCTTGGTGTGGAAACAAGAACCATGACGTCACTGAATGTTTCACAAGTAGCCGAACCATATATTCGTAGAAAAGCAATTAGTAACCTTGAAAAAGATCGTATTGTGATCTTCGGTGGTGGTACAGGTAATCCTTACTTCTCAACTGATACAACAAGTGCTTTAAGAGCAGCAGAGATTGGAGCTAAGGTTATTTTAATGGCGAAAAATGGTACAGACGGTGTGTACGATAAAGACCCCCAAAAACACACGGATGCGGTTAAGTATGATAGTATAACCCATCATGAAGTGTTGGAACAACATTTAGAAGTTATGGATTCTACTGCAGCAGCGCTTTGTAAAGATAATGGGATTCAAATTATTGTCTTTGATATGAATGTGCAAGGAAACATTAAGCGTGTAGCTAGCGGTGAAAAAATAGGAACATTAATATATTAATGGAGGAAAAATTATGCCAGATATGATTTTAATGGAATTAGAAGAGTCAATGGAAAGTCGTATTGCAACATTAAGACATGATTTAGCGAAAGTACGTACAGGACGCGCAAATCCAAAAATGTTTGAAGATGTTCATGTAGATTACTATGGAGTTCCTACACCTCTTAACCAAGTAGGGAACATTAGTTCTCCTGAGCCGACGCAGTTGATTGTAAAACCTTACGACAAAAGTATTGTGAAGGATGTAGAAAAAGCAATCAATGCAGCAAATCTAGGCGTTAATCCAAATAATGAGGGTGATCAATTACGTATTGTTTTACCAGCACTTACTGGTGAGCGTCGTAAAGAGTTAACCAAGCAAGTGAAGAAGTTTGGTGAAGAAGCGAAAATTTCGATCCGTAATTTGCGTCGTGATGGAAATGATCAAATCAAAAAACTTGAAAAAGATGGAGATTTGGCAGAAGATAGTGCCAAAGGGTACATGGAAGATATTCAAGAGTTAACCGATAAGTATGTTGGGTTAATCGATCAATTAGTTGATGAGAAGGACCAAGAGATTTTGTCTATTTAACATTGGATGGCTACAAGGGAAACTTGTAGCCTTTTTTCTTTGGTATCTATCTTTCTTATAGATTATTACCTTAGATAATGGTATAATAGAAAGTTGTAAATGAGGTGGATTTAATGAGATTAAAAGACCAAGTAATGAAGGCAGAAGTGCCAAAACATATAGCGCTTATTTTAGATGGAAATGGGCGATGGGCTAAGAAGAGGAAGATGCCGAGAACTTATGGACACAAAAAGGGCGCAGAGAATTTGAGAAGGATTGCCCTTTTTGCAAGTGAAATTGGTGTTGAGGCCTTAAGTGTTTATGCGTTTTCTACGGAGAACTGGTCAAGACCAAAAGAAGAGATTGATTACTTGATGGAGTTACCATCCATGTTTGAAGAGGAATATAAAGGTTCTTTCAAAGAAGAGAAGATTCGTGTGATTTTTTCTGGTCGTAGAGATCGGTTCCCCAAAGAAGTGCAAGAGTTAATCGAACGTGTGGAAGAAAAGAGTAAAGATCGAACTGGTATGGTGTTGAATATTTGTTTCGATTATGGTAGTAAGTATGAAGTAGGGAAAGCAGTCAAAGAAATTGTTTCTGATGTGAAGGATGGTCACTTAGAAGAAAAGTCTATTGATGAAGATACGATTTATGACTATCTTTATACGCGTGATTTACCCAAACTAGATTTATTGATTCGTACATCTGGTGAGCAACGATTAAGTAATTTTCTTTTGATGCAGTCAGCCTATGCAGAGTTTTATTTTACCAAGACTCACTGGCCGGCTTTTCGTGAGAAGAATTTGTTAAAGGCGATTCGAAATTATCAAACGAGAAATCGTCGTTTTGGGGGACTGAAAAAATAATGAAAACACGTATACTTACAGGGATTTTATTGGGTCTATTTTTTGTACCGGTTTTTGTGATTGGTGGATGGGTACTGCAAATTGTTTTAGGACTTATGAGTGTCTATGCTGGTTATGAAATCTTAGGTATGATCAAACAAGTTGATATTGTACCCAAGGGTGTTTTTATCTATGGGTTGTTCGTCAATGCATTGTTTTACTCTTTGTTATTGTACGGATTACTTAATGGTGACTTAGGTGTTACTCTCCTTGCCATGTTGCTTGTTTTGATCTTGAGTGGTTCAATTTTAATGGTGGCAATTGATGAGATGAAGTTTGATTTGTTTGCCAATGTTACAATGAGTGTGTTGTATCCAGTATTAGGATTTGCATCGCTTTATTTTGTTCGAGATGTTGGGTTGGCCTATTTAGGTTTATTGTTTGTGATAACCATTTCAACAGATGTGTTTGCTTATTTTGTTGGTATCAGCATTGGGAAACATAGGCTTGCGCCAAAGATTAGTCCGAAAAAAAGTGTTGAAGGTAGTCTTGGTGGGCTTCTTTTTGCGGCTATATTTTCTGTAATTTATGTTCTTATACTTCGCCAAGGTGAAACGAGTATTTCTATAGACTTATGGTTGGTCGCATTGGTCGCTGTTTTGGTTTCTATCATGGCACAAGTTGGTGATTTGGTAGCCTCGAAGATGAAAAGAACGTATGATGTGAAGGATTTTTCGAATGTCTTTCCTGGTCATGGCGGTGTCATGGATCGATTCGATTCTTCTATGTTTGCGGCTATGCTCTTTGTCTTGATTGTTAGCTTGGGGTTGATAGGATGAATATTCGTTTGCTTGGGGCTACTGGTAGTATTGGGTTACAAACGCTTGATGTTGTAAGAAAGGATCCTTCTGCTTTTCATGTTGTGTCAATGACCTGTTATAAGAGCATTGACGTTTTGTGTGATTTGATTGAGGAGTTCTCTCCATCTTTTGTTAGTGTTGGTTATCAAGAGGATGCAGAAATGTTGCAAACAGCGTATCCTAGTATTGAGGTAGGCTATGGATTGGATGGTTTGTTGAAGGCAGCGACCTATGATGAGGGTGGATTGCTGGTGAATGCTCTGGTTGGTAGTGTGGGTCTTGAACCTACCCTTAAGGCGATAGAAAAGAAGATTGATGTTGCGCTTGCCAATAAAGAGACGTTGGTGATTGGTGGAGAAATCATCAAACCCATGTTAGAGAAATATGGAGTAAAGTTATTGCCTTTAGATAGTGAGCACTCTGCGATTTTTCAGTGTTTACAAGGAGAAGATAAGAAGAGTATTTCGAAACTTATTATTACAGCATCTGGAGGTAGTTTTCGAGACAAAAGTCGAAGTGAACTTAAAGAGGTTACGGTGGAAGATGCTTTGGCACATCCCAATTGGTCGATGGGGGCTAAAATTACAATTGATTCTGCGACCATGATGAATAAGGGTTTTGAACTTATTGAGGCGCATTATTTATTTGATGTTGCGTATGAAAAGATTGAACCACTTTTACACCGTGAAAGTATTGTGCATTCGATGGTGGAGTTTGTAGATAGTTCAGTGATTGCTCATCTAGGTTTGCCTGATATGCGTGTTCCGATAGCATATGCTCTTTATTACCCAACACGTAAGGCATTTATTGGTGAAAAGTTGGATTTGGCTAAGGTGGGTAGTTTGCATTTTTCTAAGGTCGATATGGATCGTTTTCCTTTGTTGGATTTGGCCATGAAAGTCGGGAAGGAAAAAGGATTAATGCCCGCTACAATGAACGCTGCAAATGAGGCTGCGGTTGATTTGTTTTTGCGTAATAAAATTGCCTTTTTGGATATTGAAGCCTTGGTTGTTGAAGCTTTGGAGTATTTTCCACAAGACCAAGACATAACACTTGATAAGATTTTAAATCGTGATAAAATAGTGAAAGAATATCTATATGGTAAGTACAACTAAGAAGGACGTGTAAATTATGGTGATTGTTAATATATTAGTCTTTATTTTTATTTTAGGTTTGGTTATTTTGATTCATGAGTTTGGTCATTTTGTGATGGCTAAGCGTGCCAATATTTTATGCCATGAGTTTAGTATTGGTATGGGGCCAATTTTGTGGAGTAAGCGTAAAGGAGAAACCTTGTACTGTGTTCGCGCGATCCCAATTGGTGGATATGTTATGATGGCTGGTGAAGAAGTGGATCAAGAATTGATCAAAATCGGACAAGACGTTCGCTTAAAGTTCGATGATTTTGGTCAAGTAGAGAAGATAGTTGTACACACAAAAAACGAGTCTTATATGGACCTTGATTTGGTTCGTGTAGAACGAAAAGATTTAACTGGGAAAAACAACGAACCACTATATATTAATGAGTATCCGGTGAAGCGTGATGCTTTTTATGTCTTAAAGGATCGTGAGTTACAGGTATCACCTGATGAACGTAATTTTAATTCGAAATCAAAAATGCAGCGTTTTTTATCTATTGTTGCAGGTCCTGTGATGAACTTTATTTTAGCTTATGTAATCTTCTTAGTACTGAACTTATTTGTGGGATTCCCGGTATTAGATGATACCATTGTAGGGGATACTGCACCATCATCTCCTGCCAATGAAGTCTTGTTGGATGGGGATCGTATTTTAGCAATTGAAGGTGTGGAGGTAAATGATTGGAATGATGTTCGTAATGAACTTGATCAGCAACTGGCTAACCGTGATGTCCAATTATTAATTGAACGTGATGGTGAGGAGATTGAGTTCTCTATTCAACCAACCTTGTATTTTTACAGTGTGGGGTTTCATTCACAAGATAATGTGAGAAATGATTTGATTATTGGTGATGTTGATCCAGAAACTTTAGCTGGAAAAGCTGGATTTGTGGAAAACGATGAACTAGTTTCTGTAGATGGTGTGAACTTATCTACATGGGAAGACTTGATTGTTTATTTTGATGACAATGCATCAAAAACAGAAATGACCTTTGTAGTGGAACGTGATGGTGAGTTTGTGACTATTGATACAGAAGTATATAATAAAGATTTGATTGAATCACAAGGAGTAAATGTCGTAGATAGTTCGATTGGAATTTCTCCGAACTATGAGTTTTCTTTGATTCGTAGTTTTACGACTGGTTTTCGAAATGTCGGATCTTCTGCAGGGATGATTTTTACTACCATTGGTTTGCTATTTAATAATGATCAAGTTGGCGTCGGAGATTTGGCCGGGCCAGTTGGAATTTATGAAATAACTTCTCGTGCACTGAGCCAAGGTATGTTGTCTTTCTTTAGTTGGACTGCACTACTTAGTGTCAACTTAGGTGTCATTAACTTATTGCCGATTCCAGCACTTGATGGTGGACGTTTGGTCTTTTTAGGGTATGAAGCAGTGACCAATAAAAAACCAAATCCGAAAGTAGAGAATACCTTGCATTATGTCATGTATTTACTGTTAATGGGATTGTTTATTTTTGTAACATATAACGATATTTTACGTTTGTTTAATATTCGATAGGAGAGATAGTATGAAACAGAGTATGCTTTTTGTACCAACCTTAAAGGACGCACCAAAAGATGCGGAAGTAAAAAGCCACAAATTGATGAGTAGAGCTGGTTTAATTAAACAAGTTGCCTCAGGTGTTTATACCTATTTACCGCTTGGCTATCGAGTTATTAAACGTATAGAACGAATTATTCGTGAAGAGTTGGATGCGATTGATGCTAGTGAGATGTTAATGCCTGCGCTTCAACCAAGTGATTTATGGGAAGAGAGTGGGCGTTGGGAAAAGTATGGACCTGAGTTGATGCGATTAAAAGATCGTAAAGATCGTGATTTTTGTTTGGGTCCAACGCATGAAGAGATTGTTACGCAAGCAGTAAGAGATTATTTGAATTCATATAAGAAGTTACCTCTGGCACTGTATCAAATTCAAACAAAGTTTCGTGATGAAATGCGTCCTCGCTTTGGATTGATGCGCGGACGAGAGTTTATCATGAAAGATGCCTATACCTTTACCGAATCTTATGAAGAACTAGATGTCTGGTATAAGAAATTTACCGAAGCTTATATCCGTATTTTCCAACGTTGTGGGTTGGATACGAAGATTGTGTCTAGTGACGTTGGACAAATTGGTGGAGATGAAGCAGACGAGTTTATGGTGATGAGTGAGGTCGGAGAAGATACTATCACGTATTGTCGATCTTGTTCTTACGCAGCTAACCAGGAACATAGTGGGCTTGAAGAGGGAGATAAATGTCCTGAGTGCGGGGGAACTATTGCAATCGCTAAGGGAATTGAAGTTGGGAATATTTTTAAACTTGGAACTAAGTATAGCGAATCGATGAATGCGAAGTTTATTTCAAAAGATGGAAAACACGAACCTGTGGTGATGGGTTGTTATGGAATTGGTATTAGTAGAACACTGATGGCTAGTGTAGAACAACATTCAAAAGATGATTCTATTGTATGGCCAAAAGAGATTGCTCCATTTGATGTGCATATCATCCCTATTAATATAAAGGATGATTTACAAAGAGAAGTGGCCTTAAAACTATATGCGGATTTAAGAGAAAAAGGATATGAAGTATTACTGGATGATCGAGAAGAACGTGCTGGGTCTAAGTTTAAAGATGCTGACTTGATTGGAGTTCAATACCGCGTGATTGTTGGTAAAGATGCCAAAGATGGAAAAGTGGAGTTTGTAAATCGTTTGGAAGATAAAAAAGAGTTGTTAGATCTGAAGGATTTACCATCACATATATAAATATATAAGAAAGAAAACGCCTTTGTTAAAGGGCGTTTTTTTGATTGGAAACAGAAGTCGAAAAAAGTTTTCGAAAACCGTTGACAAATGGCCTAGAGTTTTATATACTTTTTATTGCAGTGACAAATTATTAAAGATTTTTAGCAGATAATGAAACAAACTGATTTTGGCTTTATTATCGAAAAAAACTTTTATAAAACTGTTGACATAATGCTCTACATATAGTAGAATATTATACGCACGCTGAAGAAGTGTGCGACCGAATTTTTGGTCTTTGAAAACTGAATAGAACAAGTCAATTTGAGTTTTAGGATAAAGTACATAAAACAAACAATTCATATAATATTATGGAGAGTTTGATCCTGGCTCAGGATAAACGCTGGCGGCATGCCTAATACATGCAAGTCGAACGAGAGACACTTCGGTGGATCTAGTGGCGAACGGGTGAGTAACACGTAAGAAACCTGCCCCAAAGACGAGGATAACCATGGGAAACTATGGCTAATACTGGATAGGATATTTGAACGCATGTTTAAATATTTAAAGACGCGATTGCGTTACTATGGGATGGTCTTGCGCTGTATTAGCTAGTTGGTGAGGTAACGGCTCACCAAGGCAACGATACATAGCTGGTCTGAGAGGATGAACAGCCACACTGGGACTGAGACACGGCCCAGACTCCTACGGGAGGCAGCAGTAGGGAATTTTCGGCAATGGGCGAAAGCCTGACCGAGCAATGCCGCGTGAATGATGAAGGTCTTCGGATCGTAAAGTTCTGTTGTTAGGGAAGAACGGCAAGAGTAGGAAATGGCTCTTGAGTGACGGTACCTAACCAGAAAGCTCCGGCTAACTACGTGCCAGCAGCCGCGGTAATACGTAGGGAGCGAGCGTTATCCGGAATTATTGGGCGTAAAGCGTGCGTAGGCGGTATGTTAAGTCAAATGTGAAAGCCCAGGGCTTAACCCTGGAGAGTCATTTGAAACTGGCATGCTTGAGTACGGCAGAGGTAAGTGGAATACAATGTGTAGCGGTGGAATGCGTAGATATATTGTGGAACACCAGTGGCGAAGGCGGCTTACTGGACCGGAACTGACGCTGATGCACGAAAGCGTGGGGAGCAAACAGGATTAGATACCCTGGTAGTCCACGCCGTAAACGATGAGAACTAAGTGTTGGGGTTACCCAGTGCTGAAGTTAACGCATTAAGTTCTCCGCCTGGGGAGTACGGCCGCAAGGTTGAAACTCAAAGGAATTGACGGGTCTCCGCACAAGCGGTGGAGCATGTTGTTTAATTCGAAGATACGCGAAGAACCTTACCAGGTCTTGACATCTTCTTGATCGGTGTAGAGATACACCTTCCCTTCGGGGCAAGAATGACAGGTGGTGCATGGTTGTCGTCAGCTCGTGTCGTGAGATGTTGGGTTAAGTCCCGCAACGAGCGCAACCCCTATTGATAGTTGCTAACATTAAGTTGAGGACTCTATCGAGACTGCCAGTGATAAACTGGAGGAAGGTGGGGATGACGTCAAATCATCATGCCCCTTATGACCTGGGCTACAAACGTGCTACAATGGACAGAACAAAGAGTCGCCAAGTCGCGAGATGGAGCTAACCTTTTAAAACTGTTCTCAGTTCGGATTGAAGTCTGCAACTCGACTTCATGAAGTTGGAATCGCTAGTAATCGTGGGTCAGCATACCACGGTGAATACGTTCTCGGAGATTGTACACACCGCCCGTCATACCATGAGAGTCTGTAACACCCGAAGTACGTGGCCTAACCAGTTTACTGGGAGGAGCGTCCTAAGGTGGGATAGATGATTGGGGTAAAGTCGTAACAAGGTATCCCTACGGGAACGTGGGGATGGATCACCTCCTTTCTAGGGAGAAAGACAAAACGAAACAACAATTCTGAAAAGAAGAACCCTAAAGCAAGAATTTGATTATGTTCTATTTGGTTTTGAGAGACCAAGAGCTCTCAAGCAGCAACTTTTTTTAACGAAGAAGAAGCTGAGAAGAAGGTCTTTGAAAAGTGGATAATACTGTAAAAAGTTAAGAAAAAAAGAGCGTAAGGTGAATGCCTTGGCAATTGGAGCCGAAGAAGGACGCGACGAACAGCGATATGTCTCGGGGAGCGGTAAGTACGCAGTGATCCGGGAGTTTCCGAATGGGGGAACCCACTAGCTAGAAGAGCTAGTATCCGAGTAATCGGAAGGTATACGCAGGGAACTGAAACATCTTAGTACCTGTAGGAAAAGAAAGCAAAAGCGATTCTCTTAGTAGCGGCGAGCGAAAAGGGACCAGCCCAGTCTAACATTAGAGTTACAAAATTTTATGATAGCAGAATTGTGTGGGAAAGCAAACCAAAGAAGGTGAGAGTCCTGTATGTGAAATCATAGAATCTCTGTTAGCGAAGAGTACGGCGAAACACGTGAAATTTTGTCGGAATATGCGAGGACCATCTCGTAAGGCTAAATACTACCAATTGACCGATAGTGAACCAGTACCGTGAGGGAAAGGTGAAAAGAACCGCGGGAGCGGAGTGAAAAGATCCTGAAACCTTATGCTTACAACAAGTCAGAGCCCGTTAATGGGTGATGGCGTGCCTTTTGTAGAATGAACCGGCGAGTTACAATAACATGCAAGGTTAAGCCTTTAGGGGTGGAGCCGAAGCGAAAGCGAGTCTTAACCGGCGCGTAGTATGTTGTTGTAGACCCGAAACTGAGTGATCTAGCCATGAGCAGGTTGAAGATGGGGTAAGACCCATTGGAGGACCGAACCAGGACACGTTGAAAAGTGTTTGGATGACTTGTGGCTAGAGGTGAAATTCCAATCGAACTCAGATATAGCTGGTTCTCACCGAAATAGCTTTAGGGCTAGCGTTGTGGAAAAGTGGTATGAAGGTAGAGCACTGAATGGCTGATGGTCCCATCTCGGGATACTGATTTCAATCAAACTCCGAATGTCATACTTACATACACAGCAGTTAGACTATGGGTGATAAGGTCCATAGTCGAGAGGGAAACAGCCCAGACCGCCAGTTAAGGTCCCTAAATCCATGTTAAGTGGGAAAGGATGTGGAGTTGTTCAGACAACTAGGAGGTTGGCTTAGAAGCAGCCACCCTTTAAAGAGTGCGTAATAGCTCACTAGTCGAATGATTCTGCGCCGAAGATGTACCGGGGCTAAACATGGTACCGAAACTGCGGATTAGATACAAATGTATATAATGGTAGGTGAGCGTTCTTATTGCGGAGAAGTCAGATCGAGAGGACTGGTGGAGCGGTAAGAAGTGAGAATGCCGGTGTGAGTAGTGAAAAGTAGGGTGAGAATCCCTACCGTCAAAAGTCTAAGGTTTCCAGAGGAAGGTTCGTCCGCTCTGGGTTAGCCGGGACCTAAGGTGAGGCTGAAAAGCGTAGCCGATGGACAACAGGTTGATATTCCTGTGCCACCATATGAACTGATGGAGTGACGGAGAAAGATAACATGGGCCACTAAGTGGATTGTGGTTGAAGCGTTTAGGCTGTTATATAGGTAAATCCGTATAACGTGAAAGCTGAGGCGTGATAACGTAAGTCGTGTGAATCTATGCTTCCAAGAAAAGCTTCTAGGGTTAATTTGTATGGTGCCCGTACCGCAAACCGACACAGGTAGACGAGGAGAGAATCTAAAGACGCGCGAGATAACTCTTGTTAAGGAACTCGGCAAAATGACCCCGTAACTTCGGGATAAGGGGAGCTCTACCTAGTAGAGCCGCAGAGAATAGGCCCAAGCGACTGTTTATCAAAAACACAGCTCTCTGCTAAATCGCAAGATGATGTATAGGGGGTGACGCCTGCCCAGTGCTGGAAGGTTAAGAGGAGTACTTAGCTTAGGCAAAGGTACGAATTGAAGCCCCAGTGAACGGCGGCCGTAACTATAACGGTCCTAAGGTAGCGAAATTCCTTGTCGGGTAAGTTCCGACCCGCACGAAAGGCGTAACGATTTGGGCACTGTCTCAACAAGAGACTCGATGAAATCTTAGTACCTGTGAAGATGCAGGTTACCCGCGACAGGACGGAAAGACCCCGTGGAGCTTTACTGTAGCTTGATATTGATCATTGATTTTGGATGTACAGAATAGGTGGGAGACGTTGAAGTCGGGACGCTAGTCTCGGTGGAGTCACCTTTGGGATACCACCCTTCCAAAATTGATTATCTAACCCGCCGGTGTGTAGCCGGGGGGACAGTGTCTGGCAGACAGTTTGACTGGGGCGGTCGCCTCCCAAAGAGTAACGGAGGCGCTCAAAGGTTCCCTCAGAATGGTTGGAAATCATTCGAAGAGCGTAAAGGTAAAAGGGAGCTTGACTGTGAGACAGACAAGTCAAACAGGTACGAAAGTAGGACTTAGTGAACTGCCAGTTCTGAATGGAAAGGCTGGCAATCAACGGATAAAAGTTACCCCGGGGATAACAGGCTGATTCCTCCCAAGAGTTCACATCGACGGGGGAGTTTGGCACCTCGATGTCGGCTCATCACATCCTGGAGCAGGAGTATGTTCCAAGGGTTGGGCTGTTCGCCCATTAAAGTGGTACGCGAGCTGGGTTCAGAACGTCGTGAGACAGTTCGGTCCCTATCCGTCGTGGGCGTTGGGAATTTGAGAGGAGCTGACCTTAGTACGAGAGGACCGGGTTGGACACACCTCTGGTGCACCAGTTGGGCTGCCAGGCCCATAGCTGGGTAGCTATGTGTGGATGGGATAAACGCTGAAAGCATCTAAGCGTGAAGCCCTCCTCAAGATGAGATTCCCCATTCGTAAGAAGTAAGATCCCTTGTAGACTACGAGGTTGATAGGCTAGGTGTGGAAGCGTGGTGACACGTGAAGCTGACTAGTACTAATAGATCGAGGACTTAACTTTATAAACATACAGTATTATCTAGTTTTGAAAGAATAGTCTGGTGACTATGGCAAAGTGGACACACCTGTTCCCATACCGAACACAGAAGTTAAGCACTTTAGCGCCGATGGTAGTACATTGTGCGAGAGTAGGTCGTTGCCAGGCTTCTTTCTTTATTATCATACAAATAGCATACGAGATTTAGCACCAATCTTTGATCAAGCCTATTTAGCTCAGTTGGTTAGAGCACTTGACTGTTAATCAAGGGGTCCTAGGTTCGAGTCCTAGAATGGGCGCCATTTTTATGGCCCGTTGGAGAAGCGGCTTAACTCACATGCCTTTCACGCATGCATTCACGGGTTCGAATCCCGTACGGGTCACCAGTATGTTAGTCTTAAGTTAGCCTTGGCTAACTTTTTTTTTGCGTGAAAAAGACCTTCTAAATAGCTAGAAGGTCTTCTTTTATTTTATAATGTGTATATTGTTGTTCTTATTCGGTACTATTTCTTCTACTTGCTTTATGTAATCGATGATGAGAATTGGTACATCTTTGGGGATCTCCTTAACAACTTCAAGTTTTCTAAAGATTGCAAAGTCACCACCACCTGATGCCCGATAGTTGTTTAACACAAGGGTGAAGATATCTGTTTCCATTATATCTTTTCCATCTCTTGATAAGGATACAATTCTGTTTCCAATTTTATTCGATACTTTGATGGTGTAGTCTATTCCATCAAACATATCGTAGTTGTAGTGTTGCTCTTTTGGTTTGCTGAAGGCATCACTTACTGTAATGTTGCCGTCTATTAAGGTGAAATATTTTGCATTTTCCTCTAAAGCAAGCTTTAAGTCTTTCCCACTTATTTTTAAGACAGAAAGTGTGTTTGGAAAGGGGTAAGTTGAGAAGACATTTCTTACTGTAATTTCTTGATTGAATCCTGTGGAATCATTGGCTAATGACATACAAGAAATCATTGCACCACTAGTTTGCATTTGGATTTTATTGATGAGTGATACAATGGGATGTTTTTCTATGCGGGCTAAAAATTGATCTTCAATCAGCATAGAAGGTCCATTTACTCGCCCGATACCTGTGTTTAAATAGTGTTGAGTGATTTCTTCTTCTTTTGCGACTAGGTTTTCGATGGTCATAGATGTTGGATAGTCTTCGGTTGATCTAAGTCGCACTTTCTTATTATCTAATTTTGGTTCACTTGTGACATCAAAAGTTAGTTCAATTTCTGAAATAGATTGTCCCTTTGAGCCTGGTTGACTGATTAGTGTCTGTTGAACGGTTTGTTGTAATTGTCTATGTTGGTGTCCTGTTAGCAAAACATCAATTTCTGGGAAAGTTTCTATAATTGCTGAGCCAACGTTTTCTTTCGTATCTTTTGATGTATACTCGAAAGTTTCTAAGTCCTTTTCAAATCCTCCATGGTAAGCAACAACAATTGCATGAGGTTTTTTCTTTTTGACCTCTGGTAGAATATTACTTAGTGTGTCAATGACCGAGTGAAAAGATAATCCCTCAATGTTGGCAGGTTGTTCCCAGTTGGGAATATACTCCGTTGTTACACCAATAATCGCTATCTTAATACCGTTATGTGTTTGGTGGATAGTATATGGTTGTTCAAAGTATAATTGATCATTTTTGTGGATGTTTGCACAAAGTGAAGTTGCTTGTAGTTGTGATAGAAAGGAGTTTAAATAGGCCTGGCCAAAGTTGAAATCGTGGTTGCCGGGAATAAAGTAATGGTAATCCATCGCGTTCATAGTTTTTGCGATGGGATGAGACATGGTTTTATCGGTTGCTTGTAAAATATGCATCATTGGACTACCTTGAATGGTATCACCAGTATCAATTAAAATGGTGTGCTTTTTATCGTATTCTTTTACAAGACTTGCAAGTTTCGAAAATCCAATGTTCTGTGGTTTGTTGTTTGCATAGTTTATTGGCAAGATATATCCATGTACATCACTTGTATGCAGTATCGTTATTTTCTTTTTCATCATATCACCTGGCCTTATTATACTATGGATTGAAAATGAATAAAAATTATTTGTGGATTTTCTTTATTTTTGAAAATAACGGATTTTCCATTGTATAACAAACATGTTTGGTGTAAAATATACTTATAAAAAAATAAGAGGAGTGAATTATGAAAAAATTTCTATCTGCTTTATTAGTTTTAACATTGATATTGGCTGTTTCCGCTTGTGGAAACGATGATTCTGAGTACATCAATCCTGATGTATTAGAAGTACAACTAATCCCTTCAAGAGATGCGGCTGTTTTAGATGCCCAAAGAGGACCTCTTGAAGCTTTGTTAGAAGAAGAGTTGGATATGGAAGTTAATGTAACTGTTGCGACAGATTACAATGCTTTGATTGAAGGTATGGCTTCTGAGCAAATTCATGTTGGATTATTAGCAACTACTGCTTATGTTCTTGCACATGAAGAGGGTGCTGCGAATGTTATCTTAAAATCATTACGTTATGATGTAGATGACAATGGTAATCAATTAACAGACCAACCATTAGTTTCTGGGTACAAATCTCAATTGGTTGTTGGTGCTGATAGTGGTATTGAATCTATCGCTGATTTAGAAGGAAAACGTATTGCGATTTCTTCATTTACTTCAACATCTGGATTCGTATGGCCTGCAAACTTACTTGCAGACAATGGATTAGATCCTGAAACTGATGTTACTTGGGTAAATGCTGGTGGTCATGACAATGCAATCTTAGCAATTTACAATGGTGATGCAGATGCTGCGTTTACGTTTAAAGATGCAAGAACATTGTTAACTGATGATTATCCAAACATTAACGATGAAATTTTATTCATTCAAGATACAACATTAATTCCTAATGATACGATTTCTGTTATTCCGAATTTGGATCCTGATTTAGTAGACCGTATTACACAAGCGTTCTTAGATATCGCGGAAGATGAAGAAGGTTCACAAATTATTGATGATATTTATTCTCATAAAGGTTACGCAGTAGCTACTGATGAAGAATATGATATCGTACGTACGTATTTACAAAGACAAGAAGAATGGGATTTTGAATAAAAAGACCGGACGTTAAATAAAAAAATAGCCACCGTAATGGTGGCTATTTATCTAAAGGAGTTTATAGCATGATTAAATTAGTGAATGTTTCGAAAACATATAAGAATGGAACAGAAGCATTGAAAAATGTGAATTTAGAGATACATGAAGGGGAGTTTGTTGCAATTCTTGGTCTTTCTGGAGCAGGTAAGTCTACCTTGCTCAGAACAATAAACCAAATTATTCCAGTTAGTAGTGGGAATATTTTGTTCAAGAATGTTGATAAACATACGTATCAAATGTTTGGCGATGATCCGGATAAGACGATTGCTCGCCTCAAAGAAAAAGGGCTAGAAGTTAATAAGGAAGACTTAGAACTTGAGGTTGTTGATATCACCAAATTAAAAGGGAAAAGAATGCGTAAAATGAGAAGTCATATTGGGATGATTTTTCAGAGCTTTAATATTATAAAAAGAATGTCTGTTATCCAAAATGTATTATCAGGTCGAGTTGCCTATAATCCAACATGGAGAACCTTGTTAGGATTATTCCCTGAAGCAGATAAGCAGATTGCTTATCAAGCATTGGATAAGGTCGATATTTTAGAGAAAACCTATAGCCGAGCTAGTGAGTTGTCTGGTGGACAAATGCAACGCGTTGCGATTGCTCGATCGTTGGCACAGCAAGCTCGTATATTGCTTGCCGATGAACCAGTTGCATCATTGGATCCGATTACAACATTTGAAGTAATGGAGTTTATAAAAAAAGTTAATGTAGATGAGGGAATTACAACGATTGCGAACTTACACCATGTCGATTTGGCCTTGAAGTATGCAACAAGAATTGTTGGGGTTCGTGATGGTGAAGTTGTTTATGACGTTGAAGTAAAATCGAAAAAGAATAAAGAGATTATCGATGATCTTGAACAAGTCTATGGTCGTCCTATTGGGGATCAGGATTATGTTGGTGAAGAATAATGTCAGAGGCTTCAGTAGAAAAAATTGTTGTTGAGAAACCCTTACGAATTAAGTTTTATTTTACCATTGCTTTTGTTGCGTTTTTAATTTTAGGTAGTGCATATTTTGCTGGATTTAATATTTTTGAAGTATTAGGAAATTTAGATCAGACTCTAAGGTTGTTAAAGCGATTATTTATATGGCCTGACTGGGATTATACATCAAACATTATTGGCCCTTTACTAGAAACAGTACAGATGGCGATAGTTGGTTCATTTTTAGGAGCGATTGTTGCGTTTCCTGTATCCTTGTTAGCCGCTGATAACTTTATTGAAAATAAGTATGTAAATACACCTGTTCGATTAGTATTAAATATTTTCCGAACGATCCCTGCCTTGGTTCTTGCTTCTTTGTTTGTTGCAGTTTTTGGGATTGGTTCGTTTGCAGGGATTGTAGCGCTTTTTATCTTCTCATTTGGGTTGATCTCGAAGTTGACTTATGAATCAATTGAATCAATTGATTATGGGCAAGTAGAAGCAATTGTTTCACTTGGTGGAACAAAAATGGAAGTTTTGAGATATGCGATTATCCCACAAATTTTACCACAATTCATGTCTTATACCTTATATGCCTTTGAAGTAAATGTACGAGCGGCTGCTGTCCTTGGATATGTTGGTGCTGGTGGTATAGGACAGACCTATGAACGAAACTTAGCTTTCCGTTTGTTTGATCGTGTTGGTATGATTATCATTGTGTCCTTTGTTGCAGTTTTGATCATTGATTTTATTTCCAGTAACATTAGAAAGAGGTTGGTATAATGAGCGAGAAGATAATGAATTTACCAAAAAAACCTCAAACCAATAAGTTTTATAAGACCTTAGGGTATATTGTTGTTTTTAGTCTTATCATTTGGGCCTTTCAAGGGTTGAATTATAAGGGTGTTATGGAAACGGCTAGTGGGACTATTTCTGGTATGCTTGATGGGGTATTAAATCCTGATATTGAGTATATTACGAATACGACAATTGATGGTTTGCCAAATGCTGTTTTAGAAACAATTGCGATTGCAATTAGTGGTACCTTTGTTTCTGGTATTTTAGCAATACCTTTTGCCTTACTTGCTTCACAGAATATTGTTGGTGAGAACGTTGCTAAGGTAGGGAAGTTCCTGATTACGATGATTCGTACCTTCCCAGAATTGATTTTGGCTTTGATTTTTATCAGTGTTGTAGGGCCGGGAGCTCCTGCTGGTATTTTGGCATTAGGTATACACTCAATTGGTATGCTTGGGAAACTTTATAGTGAGTCTATTGAAAGTATGGATATTGGTGTGAAAGAAGCACTTGAATCTTGTGGGGGAAATAAGGCGGAAGTTTTGTTCCGTGCTGTGCTTCCTCAAGTTGCACCTGAGTTCTTGAGTTATACCTTATTCCGTTTTGAAATCAATATGCGTGCAGCATCTACTCTTGGTTTAGTTGGAGCTGGAGGTATTGGTGCGCCACTTATTTTCGCTATTCGATCTAGAAGGTGGGACCGTGCTTTTACCATTGTTGTTGTTTTGGTAATTACGGTAACCATTATTGATTTTGTTTCAGGAAAAATACGTAAGAAACTTGTATGACATTTGGGGAATCTTCGGATTCTCCTTTTTTTTATGTTTTTATTGTGTAGGATGTATTATAATGTAGTAAAGAGGGGTGATTGTATGTCTTTAGCAGAAGTCTTAGGATACCTTGGTTTTGTTCTTGTTTTACTTGCTTCATTGAATGGTGTTAAGAAGTATGTGAAGATACCATGGTTAAGAAGTATGATTGGATATCATTATTACTTTGGAGCTGGTGCATTTTTTGCATTACTTTCTCACTTTGTTGTAAACTTAGTGAATGATAACACTAATATTATTGGTCTTATTGCATTGTTTTTACTTTTGGTGACTGTTGGCTTAGGTGGAGCTTTTAAGCAAAAGAAAGAAAAGAAGTTTTATCTTTTCCATCGTAGAGTGGCGCAAGTGATGGTTCTTGCGGTTATTATTCATGTTATCTATATGTGGTTTTCATGATCTCTCTTTTGAGAGGTCTTTTTCTTTAGTTAAAGGGGATGAGCATGTGTAAGGAAATTGAATTAATCCTATCCATGGTGTAAACTATAGGAAAAATACTTTGAAGTTCAAGTAAACATGAGGTGAGTACTATGAAGAGATTTATTCTTTTACGTTATAAGTTGTTTTTGGTTTTACTTGCTTTTTGGTTTTTGCTTCAGTTAAATGTACGATTAGAAACAGTGGTTGCTGGAGTTTTGATATCTCTTGCAGTAACCTTAGCAACCTTTAATGTCTTGTATGATCGATATGGGTATAGGTACCATTCGGTTAAAGGGAGACGTATTTTCTTGTATGTATTGTTGCTTTTTGTGCAGATATACAAGGCTAGTATTATGTTTGTACATAATTTATTAACGGACCAGTATGAGCCGATGGTCTTTGATCTAGAATTAGATGTGGAAGATCCTGTGTTGATTGGAATTATTTCTAATTCAATCACACTTACGCCAGGAACGATTACGATTGAAACGGATATGAAAAGGCATCGAATCAAGGTGTTGACACTTGCTAAGGTAGGAACAAGTCAAGAAGAGCTTGAACGACCAATTCGTGAGAAGTTTGAGAAGCTTTTGAAAGAGCGAGGTGAGAAGGTATGAGTTTGTTGAATATCTTTTTAGTCTTAACTATGTTTATTACGATTCTTGCGATATTGATTAGTTTTGTAAAAATGATTATAGGTCCAACCATATGGGATCGAATTTTGATGGTGAACTTGATTAGTGCAAAGGTTGTAATCTTTGTTGCAGTTTATGCTATATATGTGGATAGTATATTGATATTAGATATTGCGATTTCCTATGGTATTACAGGATTCTTAACAATCACTTTATTATCGAAATACATAATGACTGGAGGGCGCGAAAAATGATGTACGTTATTGGATTGTTGTTGGTGCTTTCTTGGGTGGCTATTGTATTTGGTATGAGTTCTCTTTATGTGCTAAAGAACTTATATACAAGATTGCTTTCAGCCGCAACCATTGATACGGTTGCTAGTTTGACAATTTTACTTGCTTTGTTGGTTGCGAGCATTGATAAGTTTGAGTATGTCATTCGTTTTGTTTTGTTGATTGGCTTTCTACTAATCACTAATCCGATTAGTTCCCATGTCAATATAAGAAGTGCCTACCTAACAGGTGTTAAGGTGAAAAAGGTAGAGCATAAGAAGAAGAGGGAGTGGTGATACTATGATTGAGATTACTGCATATGCTCTTCAAGTGCTCTTGATAATTATAGCGATTGCTATTGTGGTACATAAAAACAATGGGACCATTATTATACTAATCACATCGTTTTCTTTGGTAACCGCAAGTCTTTATGTCATTAATAATGCACCGGATGTGGCGATTGCGGAGGTTGCTATAGGGAGTGCGATTATTCCACTCATTTATGTCATTAGTATTTCCAGACAACGTGAGTTTATTGTGTTAGATCGAGCCAGGGATGATTTTTTGAAGAGAGCATTTGATAAAGAGGGAATCGGCTACCGCTTGCTGCGCGATTTTTCTGAATACTACAAATTGGAGCTTAATATTACAGATGATCCAGAACTTTGTAGTTATGACCCTAACAAAGACCAGGTGCTTTGTGAGAAGACAAATGTAGATTTGATTATACAAAAAGATGAGAGGACTGGCGAGTACTTACTGAAGGGGAAAGACTCGAGTATTCTCATGCATAAACTAGAGGAACTTGCTAGTGAGTATGAAGATATAAGGGTTGTTCGCTTCAAGGATGGTGATTTTGGTGATTAAGAATGGGTTATTGATTGCTTTGTTGCTAGTTCTACTTGGAGCATTTTACTTTAGTGTACAAGATTTAGAACTTATGTATAATACGTTTGCGAAAAATTATTATTTGGAGAATGGATTTTACCAGACATACGCTCGAAATTTGGTGACGGGTATCTATTTAGATTATCGATTGTTTGATAGTATATTTGAGGCGGGTATCTTGTTGATTGCAGTATCGGGGATTTTGTGGATTAGTAAGCAAGATATTGAAAAGCATAATGTACACTTTATGTTGGACAAGTTTAAAACGCCCGATTTGTTTGTGATGTTTGCCCGAATCGTGTATCCTCTTATGCTTGTGTTTGGGTTTTATGTGATTGTTAATGGGCACATCTCTCCTGGTGGTGGATTTCAGGGGGGAGCAATTGTTGCGACGGCGATTTTGATTTTATATTATATTGATCCGAATAAAGAGACCGATCCAACCTTTATTGTATCGATTGAAAAAATAGTTTTCTTGCTGATTATTGGGTTTGCAACGATTAGTATAGTTACGAAAGGAACCATGTTTACGAACCCTTTTACTGTGGATAATATAGAAGTTCAATCGATTTATCTCTTGTTGATGAATATTTTGATTGGTGTGAAAGTCGCTTTGGGACTATGGACAATTTTTACTGCTTTCTTGAAGGAGGGACGATGATGAATCCGATTTTGACATTTCTTGTTGTATTGATTGGTTTGTATGGACTTTCGACCAGTAAAAATATTATTAAGAGTGTGTTTTGTGTAACGATTACGGAGGCTGGAGTAATTCTCTTGTTTTTGAATCTTGGTAACTTTGAAGGTGGGAGCGTCCCGATTTTTTTGGAAGGCTTGGCTGAGATAGTTGATCCCCTGCCTCAAGCATTGATGATAACAACTATCGTTATAGGATCTACCGTGACTGCCCTAGCATTGATGTTGTGTATAAAAATCTTTCATCACTTTGGTACCGTTGAATGGGAAGAAGTGTTAAGAGATAGGGGCGATTTGTAATGGTGTTTGTGCCTGTATTACTTATCTTTATTCCTATCGTATGTGGTGTCTTTATCTATTTGATAAAGCATCCTTGGATTTATTATTTAAGTTTGCTAGGACAACTTGTTGTTACAGTATTAGCTATTTTCTATTATCAAGAGTTTTCTGGGCAGTATTCGGAGACTTTTATTGTGTTTGGTCTATGGGATGAGCGTATTGGTATTAGTTTACGAAATGATGCTTTGTCCATGTCTTTTGTCTTCCTTAGTATTTTTATGTGGTGGATGGTTCTTCTTTATACTATGTATGCAAAAGAGCGAGAGTATAATTTCTTGTTTTTCTTGTTGTTTTTAGAAGGTGTTTTTTTAGGTTTGATGCAGTCGAATGATTTGTTTAATATGTTTGTTTTTTTGGAATTGATTACTTTGCTTGTGACGATTTTGATCGCTTTTATTAAAACGGGTGAAAGTTTCCGCGCTGCTTTGTATTATTTATTGTTGAATACCAGTGGTGTCTTGGCATTCTTGCTTGGAATTATATTGTTGTATAATACCTTTGGCAGTATCAACTTAGAAGTCATCAAGTCTCAAATGCATCTTGTATATGACGAACAAGTGTTGATTAAGTTTGCCTTTGTCTTGATGTTGGGCGGAATCAGTGTGAAAACGGCACTGTTTCCTGTGTTCACATGGCTTCCTCGAGCACATGGTGTTGCACACTCAGGGATTAGTGCTTTGCTGAGTGGTTTAATTGTTAAGGGAGGTTTATACATGTTTCTCCGTATTACCTCTATTTTTGAAGGAGCAGATTTTGCGTATCACAACTTTTTCTTTTTGATCGGATTCCTTACAGCGTTCATCGGTGTAATTTTTGCCTTGAGTCAAAAAGATATTAAGCAAATATTGGCATATCATACAGTGAGTCAAGTTGGTATAATGATGATGGGGTTATCGCACGTAGATGAAAAAGTTGCTTTTGGGGGATTGCTTCATATCTTCCACCATGCCTTCTTTAAGAGTTTATTGTTTTTGGCCGCGGGAATTATTGTGGCTCAGTACGGAACAAAGAAGGTGGCAAAGTTGCGTGGAGTCTTTAAGACGATGCCTATCTTGAGTATGTTTATGATTGTGGGGATGCTCTCTATTACTGGAGCACCATTCTTCAATGGGTTCATTAGTAAGTCTGTGATTAAGTATGGGATTGAAGGGGATATTAGGTATTGGCTCTTATATTTGGTAAACATCGGAACGGCGACCTCATTTTTGAAGATGTCACAAATTTTCTTTGGTGACAGGCAGTTAGATATCGCTAAGCAACATGTGATACATTATATTCCACTGCTCGTATTATCCTTAGTATGTATCATGTTTGGACTATTCTATATACCGATAAGCGATGGATTCTTTGGAATCGATTTGTCCTATGTTTCGCTTTTTAAAGTTTCTGGGTTCATAAATTATGGGATTACCCTTGGAGCAGGGTTCCTTCTATATTTCTTGATTGTAAAAAAAGATCCTATATTTATAAAGAAGTTGCGAGCCTTCAACTTATCTTTTGATAAAGCCAACTATTTGTTTGTTGTATTTCTTGTGTTGATGACCATGTATTTTGTAATCTAATGGTGACATTGTAGAGATTATGTAAATATGAAACGGCTTTGTATAGCCGTTTTTATTTGGGGAGATAAATTAATTTGATTTTTAGGTACAAAATGGTTGACTTTACTCCTCAAGTTTTATATACTCTTTAATGCGGGCAAAAAGTAAGCAGAAATACGGGTTCAAGCAATGAAAGAAAGTATGAAAAAAAGTTTTAAAAAGTTGTTGACAATGACTTTCAAAAATTATATACTTTTTATTGCGGGTCCACGAAACTCTGTTTCAAAAAGCCCGGATGTAACAACCAAAAAATGAAACATTTTGGTCTTTGAAAACTGAATAGAACAAGTCAATTTGAGTTTTAGGATAAAGTACATAAAACAAACAATTCATATAATATTATGGAGAGTTTGATCCTGGCTCAGGATAAACGCTGGCGGCATGCCTAATACATGCAAGTCGAACGAGAGACACTTCGGTGGATCTAGTGGCGAACGGGTGAGTAACACGTAAGAAACCTGCCCCAAAGACGAGGATAACCATGGGAAACTATGGCTAATACTGGATAGGATATTTGAACGCATGTTTAAATATTTAAAGACGCGATTGCGTTACTATGGGATGGTCTTGCGCTGTATTAGCTAGTTGGTGAGGTAACGGCTCACCAAGGCAACGATACATAGCTGGTCTGAGAGGATGAACAGCCACACTGGGACTGAGACACGGCCCAGACTCCTACGGGAGGCAGCAGTAGGGAATTTTCGGCAATGGGCGAAAGCCTGACCGAGCAATGCCGCGTGAATGATGAAGGTCTTCGGATCGTAAAGTTCTGTTGTTAGGGAAGAACGGCAAGAGTAGGAAATGGCTCTTGAGTGACGGTACCTAACCAGAAAGCTCCGGCTAACTACGTGCCAGCAGCCGCGGTAATACGTAGGGAGCGAGCGTTATCCGGAATTATTGGGCGTAAAGCGTGCGTAGGCGGTATGTTAAGTCAAATGTGAAAGCCCAGGGCTTAACCCTGGAGAGTCATTTGAAACTGGCATGCTTGAGTACGGCAGAGGTAAGTGGAATACAATGTGTAGCGGTGGAATGCGTAGATATATTGTGGAACACCAGTGGCGAAGGCGGCTTACTGGACCGGAACTGACGCTGATGCACGAAAGCGTGGGGAGCAAACAGGATTAGATACCCTGGTAGTCCACGCCGTAAACGATGAGAACTAAGTGTTGGGGTTACCCAGTGCTGAAGTTAACGCATTAAGTTCTCCGCCTGGGGAGTACGGCCGCAAGGTTGAAACTCAAAGGAATTGACGGGTCTCCGCACAAGCGGTGGAGCATGTTGTTTAATTCGAAGATACGCGAAGAACCTTACCAGGTCTTGACATCTTCTTGATCGGTGTAGAGATACACCTTCCCTTCGGGGCAAGAATGACAGGTGGTGCATGGTTGTCGTCAGCTCGTGTCGTGAGATGTTGGGTTAAGTCCCGCAACGAGCGCAACCCCTATTGATAGTTGCTAACATTAAGTTGAGGACTCTATCGAGACTGCCAGTGATAAACTGGAGGAAGGTGGGGATGACGTCAAATCATCATGCCCCTTATGACCTGGGCTACAAACGTGCTACAATGGACAGAACAAAGAGTCGCCAAGTCGCGAGATGGAGCTAACCTTTTAAAACTGTTCTCAGTTCGGATTGAAGTCTGCAACTCGACTTCATGAAGTTGGAATCGCTAGTAATCGTGGGTCAGCATACCACGGTGAATACGTTCTCGGAGATTGTACACACCGCCCGTCATACCATGAGAGTCTGTAACACCCGAAGTACGTGGCCTAACCAGTTTACTGGGAGGAGCGTCCTAAGGTGGGATAGATGATTGGGGTAAAGTCGTAACAAGGTATCCCTACGGGAACGTGGGGATGGATCACCTCCTTTCTAGGGAGAAAGACAAAACGAAACAACAATTCTGAAAAGAAGAACCCTAAAGCAAGAATTTGATTATGTTCTATTTGGTTTTGAGAGACCAAGAGCTCTCAAGCAGCAACTTTTTTTAACGAAGAAGAAGCTGAGAAGAAGGTCTTTGAAAAGTGGATAATACTGTAAAAAGTTAAGAAAAAAAGAGCGTAAGGTGAATGCCTTGGCAATTGGAGCCGAAGAAGGACGCGACGAACAGCGATATGTCTCGGGGAGCGGTAAGTACGCAGTGATCCGGGAGTTTCCGAATGGGGGAACCCACTAGCTAGAAGAGCTAGTATCCGAGTAATCGGAAGGTATACGCAGGGAACTGAAACATCTTAGTACCTGTAGGAAAAGAAAGCAAAAGCGATTCTCTTAGTAGCGGCGAGCGAAAAGGGACCAGCCCAGTCTAACATTAGAGTTACAAAATTTTATGATAGCAGAATTGTGTGGGAAAGCAAACCAAAGAAGGTGAGAGTCCTGTATGTGAAATCATAGAATCTCTGTTAGCGAAGAGTACGGCGAAACACGTGAAATTTTGTCGGAATATGCGAGGACCATCTCGTAAGGCTAAATACTACCAATTGACCGATAGTGAACCAGTACCGTGAGGGAAAGGTGAAAAGAACCGCGGGAGCGGAGTGAAAAGATCCTGAAACCTTATGCTTACAACAAGTCAGAGCCCGTTAATGGGTGATGGCGTGCCTTTTGTAGAATGAACCGGCGAGTTACAATAACATGCAAGGTTAAGCCTTTAGGGGTGGAGCCGAAGCGAAAGCGAGTCTTAACCGGCGCGTAGTATGTTGTTGTAGACCCGAAACTGAGTGATCTAGCCATGAGCAGGTTGAAGATGGGGTAAGACCCATTGGAGGACCGAACCAGGACACGTTGAAAAGTGTTTGGATGACTTGTGGCTAGAGGTGAAATTCCAATCGAACTCAGATATAGCTGGTTCTCACCGAAATAGCTTTAGGGCTAGCGTTGTGGAAAAGTGGTATGAAGGTAGAGCACTGAATGGCTGATGGTCCCATCTCGGGATACTGATTTCAATCAAACTCCGAATGTCATACTTACATACACAGCAGTTAGACTATGGGTGATAAGGTCCATAGTCGAGAGGGAAACAGCCCAGACCGCCAGTTAAGGTCCCTAAATCCATGTTAAGTGGGAAAGGATGTGGAGTTGTTCAGACAACTAGGAGGTTGGCTTAGAAGCAGCCACCCTTTAAAGAGTGCGTAATAGCTCACTAGTCGAATGATTCTGCGCCGAAGATGTACCGGGGCTAAACATGGTACCGAAACTGCGGATTAGATACAAATGTATATAATGGTAGGTGAGCGTTCTTATTGCGGAGAAGTCAGATCGAGAGGACTGGTGGAGCGGTAAGAAGTGAGAATGCCGGTGTGAGTAGTGAAAAGTAGGGTGAGAATCCCTACCGTCAAAAGTCTAAGGTTTCCAGAGGAAGGTTCGTCCGCTCTGGGTTAGCCGGGACCTAAGGTGAGGCTGAAAAGCGTAGCCGATGGACAACAGGTTGATATTCCTGTGCCACCATATGAACTGATGGAGTGACGGAGAAAGATAACATGGGCCACTAAGTGGATTGTGGTTGAAGCGTTTAGGCTGTTATATAGGTAAATCCGTATAACGTGAAAGCTGAGGCGTGATAACGTAAGTCGTGTGAATCTATGCTTCCAAGAAAAGCTTCTAGGGTTAATTTGTATGGTGCCCGTACCGCAAACCGACACAGGTAGACGAGGAGAGAATCTAAAGACGCGCGAGATAACTCTTGTTAAGGAACTCGGCAAAATGACCCCGTAACTTCGGGATAAGGGGAGCTCTACCTAGTAGAGCCGCAGAGAATAGGCCCAAGCGACTGTTTATCAAAAACACAGCTCTCTGCTAAATCGCAAGATGATGTATAGGGGGTGACGCCTGCCCAGTGCTGGAAGGTTAAGAGGAGTACTTAGCTTAGGCAAAGGTACGAATTGAAGCCCCAGTGAACGGCGGCCGTAACTATAACGGTCCTAAGGTAGCGAAATTCCTTGTCGGGTAAGTTCCGACCCGCACGAAAGGCGTAACGATTTGGGCACTGTCTCAACAAGAGACTCGATGAAATCTTAGTACCTGTGAAGATGCAGGTTACCCGCGACAGGACGGAAAGACCCCGTGGAGCTTTACTGTAGCTTGATATTGATCATTGATTTTGGATGTACAGAATAGGTGGGAGACGTTGAAGTCGGGACGCTAGTCTCGGTGGAGTCACCTTTGGGATACCACCCTTCCAAAATTGATTATCTAACCCGCCGGTGTGTAGCCGGGGGGACAGTGTCTGGCAGACAGTTTGACTGGGGCGGTCGCCTCCCAAAGAGTAACGGAGGCGCTCAAAGGTTCCCTCAGAATGGTTGGAAATCATTCGAAGAGCGTAAAGGTAAAAGGGAGCTTGACTGTGAGACAGACAAGTCAAACAGGTACGAAAGTAGGACTTAGTGAACTGCCAGTTCTGAATGGAAAGGCTGGCAATCAACGGATAAAAGTTACCCCGGGGATAACAGGCTGATTCCTCCCAAGAGTTCACATCGACGGGGGAGTTTGGCACCTCGATGTCGGCTCATCACATCCTGGAGCAGGAGTATGTTCCAAGGGTTGGGCTGTTCGCCCATTAAAGTGGTACGCGAGCTGGGTTCAGAACGTCGTGAGACAGTTCGGTCCCTATCCGTCGTGGGCGTTGGGAATTTGAGAGGAGCTGACCTTAGTACGAGAGGACCGGGTTGGACACACCTCTGGTGCACCAGTTGGGCTGCCAGGCCCATAGCTGGGTAGCTATGTGTGGATGGGATAAACGCTGAAAGCATCTAAGCGTGAAGCCCTCCTCAAGATGAGATTCCCCATTCGTAAGAAGTAAGATCCCTTGTAGACTACGAGGTTGATAGGCTAGGTGTGGAAGCGTGGTGACACGTGAAGCTGACTAGTACTAATAGATCGAGGACTTAACTTTATAAACATACAGTATTATCTAGTTTTGAAAGAATAGTCTGGTGACTATGGCAAAGTGGACACACCTGTTCCCATACCGAACACAGAAGTTAAGCACTTTAGCGCCGATGGTAGTACATTGTGCGAGAGTAGGTCGTTGCCAGGCTTCTTTCTTTATTATCATACAAATAGCATACGAGATTTAGCACCAATCTTTGATCAAGCCTATTTAGCTCAGTTGGTTAGAGCACTTGACTGTTAATCAAGGGGTCCTAGGTTCGAGTCCTAGAATGGGCGCCATTTTTATGGCCCGTTGGAGAAGCGGCTTAACTCACATGCCTTTCACGCATGCATTCACGGGTTCGAATCCCGTACGGGTCACCAGTATGTTAGTCTTAAGTTAGCCTTGGCTAACTTTTTTTTTGCGTGAAAAAGACATATTAGTGTATATTCTTTGTGTATAAAATAAAAAATTTATAAAATAGTATAAAAGAGGTGTTCTTATGAAAAGACTATGGATGTTATTTTTATTATTAGGAAGTGTTTTTGTATTAAGTGCTTGTGGAAGTACTGAAGAAGATGTTGTAGACGATGGAAATGAGGTAGAAGACGTACCTGAGGAAGACTTGATTTATTTAACCTTGGAAGAACTATCGGAGTTTGATGGGCTAGAAGGGCGAGACGCCTATATTGCGGTAGATGGAAAAATCTATGATGTTACGAATTCAAGTCGTTGGCCAAATGGCCGCCATAATGGATATCAAGCAGGGCAAGATCTTACGGATCCAATCTTGAATCAATCTCCACATGGTTTATCAACTTTGGATAATATACCAATGATTGGGGAGCTTGTTGAAGAGTAAGGAGTGGTTACATGTTGATTGATTTTCTTGGAATTTGGTTACTTGTCCCTTTAGGCTTTTTGGTTTATTACGCTGGTAAATGGATACATAGAAATGAGTATAAACTGTACCTTGGAGTACTTGTACTATCCTTGCTTTTAAGTGTGCTGATTTTAGTAGATGTCGGGAGTATTCCACTATTACAGAGTTTAATTATTGAAGGGCACTTGAGTTTTTCTATGTTCGTTGTTGTTATGTTTGGAGGAGCCTTCTCGCTGAGAAGTAAGCCGAAGAAGTATCTAATGCAAATTCGAAGAGAGTTTGCTTTAGTAGGGTTTTTACTCTTAATACCACATGGAATATATCGCCTAGATTTAGCACTTGGTGGTTATAATATTACAGGCTTATGGGCTTTTTTAATTATGATTCCACTGGTTATAGTTTCTTATCCAAAAATAAGGAAGAAGATTAAGGCTATTACATGGAAGAGGGTTCATAAGATGGCTTATATTGTATATTTGTTTATTTATGTTCATGTTGGCTTTACGTTATTTGTGAGTGATTCCTTCCAACAGTTCTCAATAGAGTATGATGCTTGGCCTTACCATCTTGTGTTTCTTACTTACCTAATTTTAAAGAGTCGAGTAGTATATGATAAAATACGAAAAAAAATGGTTGCTTCTTAACCATTTTTCTTTTTGTCTGTAAAGAATTGTGTATAATAGATATGTAAAGACATAGGATTAGGTGAGTTGATGAATAAAACAGTACATTTTGCGGCGATATCGTTTGCGGTTATTTTTGGTTTTTCTTTTATGTTTTCTAAAGTGGCGCTTGAGTATGTAAGACCCATAGGATTGATTTCTTATCGGTTTTTAGCTGCTTTTATCGTGTTTGAGTTATTGAGATTATTTGGTGTTATTAAGATTCGTTTATCGTATCGTTATGTTAGAAGTTTATTTTTGGTGGCAATCTTTCAACCTGTTTTGTATTTCCTTTTTGAAGTATATGGTTTAGAGCAAACGTCCTCTAGTGAGGCGGGAATGATGATTGCGTTGATACCAATTTTTGTGAGTATTTTGAGTGCGTTGATTCTGAAAGAGAAACCGAAATTGGTCCAAGTATTATTTATTTTAATGAGTGTATTTGGTATTATCTATATTCAACTATCTAAGTCAAGTTCTGGGATTGCATTTGAACCCTTAGGTTTTTTCTTGCTTTTTGGAGCAGTTATTAGTGCGGCTGTCTTTAATATTACTTCTAGAAATGCATCGAAAGTTTTAAAGGCTCATGAATTAACCTACTTTATGATGTTGATAGGGGCAGTTGTCTTTAATGTTCTTTATGTGATTCGCTTGCTTGATCAAGGAAGAGTAGAGGATTATGTACTAAATCTACAGCACGTTGAGTTACTCTTACCGATTTTGTATTTAGGGATCGTTGCCTCTATTGGTGGATTCTTTTTGGTCAATTATGCACTTGCACATTTGGAGGCACATGTGGCAAGTATTTACTCAAACTTAGCAACCATTGTTTCAATATTAGCAGGTGCGGTATTTTTGAATGAAACCTTGTTTTATTATCATTATATAGGTAGTTTGTTAATTGTTATTGGTGTTTATGGAACGGTAAGATTTAACCGAAAAAATAAGGTAAAGGAGTAAGGTATGGTAAAACGTAAGGATGTAGTATTAGGGTTAAAGAGTGTACTTGAAGAACAAGAGTATGTCTATGCGGCATGGGAAGGTGGAAGTGCGGCGACTAAGAAACTGGATGAGTATTCTGATTTGGATGTAATGATTGTTTGTAAAGATGACTTTGTTGAAGAAGTACTAAGTTTACTTGATGACCATTTAGAGTATACTTATGGAGTAAAAAGAAAGTACCGTGTCCCTGAGCCTACTTGGCATGGTTTTTCGCAAGTATTTTATCAAATCAAAGGAAGTGAACCTTTATTTTACTTAGATTTGGCAGTCATAAAAGAAAGTATTCCTGATAAGTTCACCGATGTTTCAAGACATGGGGAAGGTGTCTTTTGGTTTTTAAAGAAAGATATTTTTGCTGAAAAAAATGAGCAGATAGAAGATGTGATAGAGCGATGCAAAGTTTTTTACAAACGAGCAACTGAGTCGGATTTTTTGTTGATTTTGGAAACGCAAAAGGCGATTGCTCGTGGAGTCTTTGTGGAGGCTTTTCCGATGTATTATGGGTTTATCGTTCGACATTTGGCAGTTTTATTGAATTTGAAACATCGAAAAGAAAAGGTTGATTTCAATTTACGCTATTTAAGTAGAGATTATGATGCTGAAGATGTTGACTTAGTAGACAAAGCGTTAAAGGTTTCATCGATGGATGAGATGGAAGAATTGTTTACTAAGTTATTGGATTACTATGAAGAATTAAAAGAGTCTATGTTTGAGTTGTATGGATAGGATGCGAATGCATCCTTTTTTATTGACCAGAAAAAAATTTGCTTTTAAGTTCAAAGTAATTAAAATGGATGGTATACTTTTTGTATGTTATAGAGAAAGGAATATGTACAATGGAAAATAAACAAGGTGAAATGAAACGCTCGATCAATTTGTTCGGCGGTGTTTCTATTTTAACGGGGATTATGGTAGGGTCAGGGATATTCTTTATTGGTTCATATGTATTAATGCGTACAGAGTACGCCCTAGGAGTTAGTTTGCTTGTTTGGCTTATTGGGGGTATCATCACGCTATTTTATGGTCTTATCTATGCGGAGTTAGGGGCTATGATGCCAAAGGCTGGTGGATATTATGTTTATTTGAAAGAAGCCTTTGGAAAGCCAATCGCGTTTTTGAGTGGGTTTATGAATTTTACCTTAGCAAGTAGTGGATCAATTGCGGCACTTGCGATTGCGTTTGGGTTGATATTGAATAATATTTTGGGTCTATTATTTGGATTGACCTTATCTGGTATCCAGTTAAGTTTTCTTGGCGTAGGTTTGATTGTTGGTCTGAGTATATTGAATTACTTTGGTATACATGTTGGAGCAATGGTGCAAAAGGTATTGCTAGTGGTGAAGGCTGTTCCTATTTTGTTGATCGTAGTACTAGGTTTGTTTATGGGAACGAACGCTGTTCCACTTAGTTTATCTTTTGGAGGAGCATCTTTTTTTAGTGTTTTAGCCATGATAGGGTTCGCGGTGATTGCGACTTTTTGGGCTTATGAAGGATGGACAAACCTAAATAATGTAGCAGGAGAGGTTGAGAATCCAGGACGAAATATTCCACTTTCGTTGATTCTTTCTATTGGGTCCGTGACAATTCTATATGTCTTATATCAGTATTCATTATTCCGTGTTTTATCAGTGGGTGAATTGATGAGTATTATCGATGGTGGTAATATTTACGTTGGTATTGATGCGGCTTATGTCTTACTGGGAAGTATAGGTATGTATGTTGTAATGTTTACTATGCTTATAAGTGTTTTTGGAGCATTAAATGGTTCGATTATTGTTTTCCCTAGAGTTTATTATGCGATGAGTAAAGATGGAGTATTCTTTAAAAAGTTTTCTATCTTGAGTGATAAGTATCAAACGCCAGTTTATGCGATTATTGGATCAGGAATTATGGCGATTATTCTTATGGTTTTTGGCTTGGATGATTTGATTTCTCTTGTTGCGTTTGGTGGATTGGCTTTTAATACACTGATCTTTGCTAGTTTGTTTGTCTTTAGAAAAACAAAAAAAGACTTAAGACGTCCTTATAAGGTATGGGGCTATCCAGTAAGTGTTCTATTTGTGATTGGGATTACCGTACTCTTACTTATAGCGACCTATGTTGAGAGTTTTACTTCAAGTTTAATCGGGACTGGCTTAATTGTTCTTGGTCTACCGTTCTACTGGATGTTTGAAAAACTAAATACAATGGAAGAAGGGTGAATGGTCACCCTTTTTTTATAGGGATATTATTTAGAATACCTTAGGATTTGCCTTTAGTTATTTGTTTTCTTATTTAGAATAGAATTCTTAGTTTAAAAGGTTTATAATTTGAGTCCAAAAGAGTTCGGATATATGCTATAATATAGACAAATTATAAAAAGATATTGATAGTATTATTAACTATTTGGGAGAAGTGGTGAGTGATGAAAAACGTAGAAGTAAATGTATTATCGAAGAAGAATATGCTTATTTTTACTTCGTTTTTAGGAGTGTTGTTGGTTGCAGCAGCATTTATTTTTGGTTTATATGTGTTTGCAATCGCAGCTGTTTCTTACGGTGCTTCATTGACAGTAGAAGTGTTGTTTGCGAAGTTTCGTAAGAAAGAATTGGATTATGGTTGGATGGTAACACCCTTGGTGTTTACCTTGTTTATGCCTCCGACCTTGCCTTTATGGATTGCGATTGTTGGGTCAAGTTTTGGGACTTTTTTTGGTAAAAGTTTATTCGGCGGTTTAGGAAAGAATATCTTCAATCCTGCGATTGTTGGGGTGTTGTTTATTACGATTTCTTTTCCGGCAGATATGGCAACTACTTGGCTAGATCCAGTAAGTGAAGCAATCAAGAGTACAACACCATTAATTGAGTTAAATAGTGGAGCAGCTTTTAACTATTCTATTGGTGAATTGATGATTGGGCAGGTTTCGGGTGCCTTAGGTGAAACCTTTAAGCTTGGTATTATTGTGTTAGGTCTTGCCTTGATTGTACTTCGTATTATTGATTGGCGAATTCCAGTATTTTATTTAGTGACCGTTTTTGCTTTAACTTATCTTGGACATGTGATTGATCCAGCTACCTATAAGGATCCAATCTTATCAATTTTGGTTGGCGGTGTTATGTTTACAGCTTTCTTTGTGGCGACTGACCCAGTAACGTCTCCTGAATTGCCAAGTGGACGTATTGTATATGCGGTTGGACTTGGGATTCTTACTGTAATTATTCGTTACTATGCAGCGTTTCCAGAGGGTGTTATTTTCGCTGTCATTATCATGAATGCGGTGGCACCTTTAATTGATGGATGGAATAGTACAGCGGATACATTAGAAGAAGTAGGTGATGTAGCGTGAATACGTACATGAAAATGTTGGTGTTTGTACTTGCTTTGGCAGTTGGTACATCAGCGGTTCTATTAGGGATGGAAGAACTCACTGCGGACCGTATTGAGGCGAATGCAGAAATTGAGTTGCAGCAAACGATTTTGGATGCCTATGGGATTTCTTATAACACAGGGAATATTAACGAAGTATTTGCTTCCTCTGTTGATGTGATAGAAGAGGATGGATTGACCTTGTATGTGGATACCAATTCTGGTGCGGTAAGTTTTGAGTTTACCGGCGGTGGAGTTTGGGGACCAATTAGTGGAGTTCTTACCTTAGAAAGTGATTATGAGACTATTAAGTCGGTGACGGTTTTGCAGCAAGAAGAGACTCCGGGTCTTGGAGGAGTTGTTGCGAATCCACAATATCTTGCAACTTTTGAGGGTGTATTAATGACACCAGAGTTGATGATTGAAAAAGATACAAGTGCAAATGATCCAAATGAGGTAGATTCGATTACTGGAGCTACTAGGACTAGTGATGCATTTGAATTAATCTTGAACAATGCCTATGAGGCTCATCAGAGTCTATGGCAGAGTCTTGAGAATTAAGGGGTGCGATGATGAAATTAATACGATTAAAATATACAAAAGGATATAATATATTACGTGATGGAATGTCGCAAAATAATCCAATTGCGATTGCAGTATTGGGTATCTGTTCTGCTTTGGCGGTTTCTAATAAGGTAGAAAATGCGATTGCAATGGGGCTAGGGGTAACGTTTGTTATCATGGCGTCTTCTGCGACGGTTTCGATATTCCGTAAGTTTATACCTTCAAAAGTTCGAATGGTTACTTATATGGTTATTATCTCGACGTTTGTTATTGCGGTGAATATGTTCTTACAGGCATACTTCCCAACAATTTCTAAGGCTTTAGGTGCTTATGTTGGATTGATTATTACCAACTGTATTGTTATGGGTCGAGCTGAAGCATTTGCGACGAAGAATCCAGTTAAGTATACTCTTGTTGATGGTTTTGCCAATGGGATGGGGTATACCTATGTATTAGTGGTTGTGGCGGTTGTTCGTGAAGTATTAGCATTTGGTACTATTTTGAATTATCAAGTAATGCCAGATACTTGGACAAACTGGGTCGTTATGGCTATGGCTCCTGGTGGATTCTTTGTATTAGGAATCTTCATTTGGATTATTCGTGAGTTAACAAAGAACTACGAGGTGAGTGCAGAATGAGTTATCAAGTGATGAATAGGAAAGGACGAATGACATGGGACATTTAATTGAGATATTTATTAGTTCGATTTTAAACAACAATATTGCCTTAACCTTTATTCTTGGTATGTGTCCTTTGATTGCTATTTCAACGACTGTAAAAAATGCAAAGGGTATGGGGTTGGCTGTTATATTTGTTGTTACAATTACAGCGATTATTAATTACCCAATTTATAGTTTATTAAAAGCGACGGGTACAACACAATTAAACTTGCTTGTGTTTATTATCACCATCGCAGCTACTGTGCAGTTTTTAGAGATGTTCTTGGAGAAGTTTATTCCAAAAATGTACAATGCATTTGGAATCTTTTTACCACTCATTACGGTTAACTGTGTGGTATTGGCTGTTTCTTTATTCTTTGTAAATAGAGAGTATACCTTTGCGGAAACGGTATCCTTCTCATTTGGTTCTGCGGTTGGATGGTTTGTAGCGATTGTCTTACTAGCAGGAATTCGAGAAAAAATGGCGAAAAAGAGTGATGTACCGAAAGGTTTAGCAGGTAAAGGAATCGCCTTTATTATTCTAGGTATTTTGTCTTTAGCCTTTATTGGCTTTACTGGACTAGCAAGTATACAATAGGGGGAGATTTTATGAATGTTTATGTACCAATCATCATCGTTGGAGTACTTGTAGTCATTACACTTCTTTTGATTCTAGCAGATAAACTAATTGGAAGTAGTGGTGAGAAAGTACTAACGGTAAACAAAGATACGAAAATTCCAGTGACGGATGACGATACCTTGTTAAACACCTTGTCGAAAGAAAAGATTTTTATTCCTTCAGCCTGTGGTGGTAAAGCCACCTGTGGTCTTTGTAAGGTAAAAGTTGTTGAAGGTGGAGGCGAAGTAAAACCAACTGAGGAACCGTTCTTAAATGACCGTGAGCGTCAGGAGGGTGTTCGTTTATCTTGTCAGGTTAAAGTTCGTGATAACATAGAGATTGACATTCCAAAAGAGTTATTGTTTGCCAAGGAATATAAAACCGAAGTTGTAGAAATGAAAGAACTAACGTACGATATTAATTTGGTTCGTTTAAAGTTGATTGAACCTGATACCATGGAATTTAAACCAGGTCAATATGCGCAACTTAAGGTTCCTGGTATTGAAGTTATTAGAGCCTATTCAATTGCGTCTAATCCAAAGGAAACAGACCATATTGAATTTATTATTCGTATGGTTCCAAAAGGGAAAGCGACAACGTATGTTCATAAGGCCTTAGAAGTTGGAGATAATGTAATTGTCACAGGTCCTTATGGTGATTTCTATTTACAAGAGGATTCAAATAAAGATATGATTTGTATTGCAGGCGGATCTGGTAAAGCACCAATTCGTTCCATCTTACATTACTTAAGAGACCGTGGAATGCCTAGAAAAGTTAAGTATTTCTTTGGAGCTCGCTCGAAAAAAGATTTGTATTATACAGAAGAGTTTGAAGAGTTAGCAAAAGAGTTTCCTAACTTTGAATATATACCAGCTCTTTCTGATCCACAACCAGAAGATGATTGGGATGGAGAAGTTGGGTTGATTACAGATGTTGTTGATCGTTTGACTGGAGATTTAAGTGATTCAGAGGCTTATCTATGTGGGTCTCCTGGAATGATTGATGCCTGTAATGTTGTATTGGAGAAACATAATTTACCAGAACAGCAATGTTTCTATGATAAGTTTTCATAAAAAAATGAGCAATTTTTTGCTCATTTTTTCATGATTTCTATACCGGCATTTCGTCCAGTTCCTTCAAATATAAGTTTTGATTTTTTATAGAGTTTAATCTTTACACTACCAGAAAGACCTTCTTTGATTTGTTCAATCATTTGTCCTTTGTTGGGAGATTTCAAGAGAATCCCCTTATTAGCTTTTCCATCTATCTCAAGTTGATAAGGTCCTTGTTTGATATGGTAGATAGCTTGGTTTTCATACAAGACTTCCTTTTTAACCCTAGCAAACTGATAAGTTGAAAAGCGATATTCTTTTCCGTTTAGATATAAGACACAAATTAGCCCTTGAAAGTGTTTTGTTAAAAAAGGGATACTTGCGTAAGAGAACATAAAAGAAGTCTTCTCTAGGTCAAAATGATTTGTCTGCATCCAAACATATTCACTTGGAAAGGATGTACCCCAATCTTTTTCAATATATCCTCTACCCTTGTTGAAATCAATGTGTTCTCCTTGATAAGTTAGGAAACCTGATAAGGCATGATCCATACTGACAACACCATGTGAACATTCCATTTTTGGTAGGTAGGAAAAAGGTCCCATGATGTTTGGCATATAGATGGTTGATTTTAACGGGGTTAAATGATCGAGTTTAATAGTTCCTTTAAGGGTTAAATCGTTTGCATCTATGTCGAGATGTATTTCTTTTTCTGAAAAGATGTTTTGATCAACTTGGACAAAGAAAGGATCATCCTGGTCATGAAAACTGGTGGAATCAAAGGTAAGATAGTAGGTCTCTAATTGTTCGCTTTTTTTATGAGAAGAGAGAAAGACTTGGAGGAAAGCATGAGGATTGTCCTTGTTTTTACTGATGCCTGGAATTAAGGCAATATTGGTTTGTTCGTCAGAACTGACAAGTTTGTAGTACCATCCTTCAAAATATTGGTCTTTGTGTTTTTTACCTTGATAAAGAATTGGGTTTCTACGTCTGCTTTTCATCAGACATCATTCTTTTACTGCGATGGCATCAATTTCGATTAGGACATCTTTTGGCAACCTAGCAACTTCGACTGCGAACCGTGCTGGTTTGTGGGTATCAAAATAAGTAGCATAGACTTCGTTCATTTCTTGAAACATAGATAGGTCCTTCATGAAAATCCCTATTTTTGTGATATTTTCTTTTTTGAGGCCTGCTTCTCTCACGATTGCAAGTACGTTTTCTAGGGATTGCTTGGTTTGACTTTTAATGTCTTCTCCAACTAGGGTCATGGTGCTTGGTACAAAGGGTATTTGTCCAGATACAAACAACATATTGTTTGCCAAGATTCCTTGATTATAAGGCCCAATTGCGGCTGGTGCTTTGGATGTTTTAATTGCTTTCATAGTTACACTCCTATTTGATCTTTTTTCTTATTATATCATGTGTGGGAAGGTTTGAATATTTTCTTTGGATGTTTTATAATAGAAGTATCAGATATTAGGAGGGTTAAGTATGGAAGTACAAACAGCAAACGTAAATGAAGAGAAACATGTACCATTTGTAGAAGAAACGGATAAGGGCTATAAGGTAACGGTTGGGAAACCTGCCTTGCACCCGATGAAAGAAAAGCATCTTATTGAGTATGTTGAACTATACGTCGATGGGGATATGGTTGGTAAACAAGAGTTTACGCATGAAGATGAGCCGATTGCTTATTTTGAAGTTGCGAAAGGGCAAGAAGTATATGCAAGAGAGTTTTGCAATATTCATGGACTTTGGCAAGGAGAATTATAAGTTCAATAAAAAAACCTGTATCTTACGCTTATGTTTAGATGCAGGTTTTTGTTTTTCTTGTTGACATGGTATCTTGTCTATGGTAGTATTTTTGTAGAAAACCTTTAAGGTAGTCCAGAGAGACTAGTAAGGAAAACAAGTCAATAGTGTTTATACGATGAAAATTCCTTTTCTATGTCTTTCGACTTAGAATTTTTTTTATGAAAAAACGAAAAGGAGAAAGAAAATGGAAGAAAAATTAAGAATCGGTATTACGGAAAAACCGAAAAGTATTACTCAGTGGATTGTGTTAAGTTTGCAGCATGTATTCGCCATGTTTGGTGCGACGGTATTGGTGCCTTTGTTAACCGGGTTAGATACAGCAGTTGCCTTAGTAGCAAGTGGTATTGGTACATTGATCTATATTGCGTGTACTAGGGGTAAGGTACCTGTTTATTTGGGAAGTAGTTTTGCGTACATCGCAGCAATAAGTGTTGCGGGAAGTGCCAATGGATTCTCAAGTGCATATGTCGGGTTAATGGTTGTGGGGATTGTTTATGTAATCGTTGCGACAATCATTCGTTATGTTGGAAATGCTTGGATTAAAAAGTTGTTGCCTCCAGTAGTAGTTGGACCTGTTATCATCACGATTGGATTATCCTTAGCTCCGATTGCTATTCAAAATGCAGGACTTGATGGTTCGAAAGGATTGGCGGCTCCTGTAGTAGCTATTATTACATTTGCGACGGTTGTTATTATATCTTTGTTCGGTAAAGGCTTTGTGAAAATTGTACCATTTATTATTGCGATCTTTGTCGGGTACTTCTCGGCTGTTCTTTTTGGACTAGTAGATTTATCGCAAGTATTTGTGGACTACACATTTTTACAACTACCGAACTTTTCTTTTGTTGGAACCTATCAACTAGATTTTGACGCTGTATTAATGTTTGTTCCGATTGCCTTTGTTACAATTGCTGAGCATATTGGAGATCATACAGTACTTGGTGAAATAACTGATAGAGATTTTATTACTGAACCTGGTCTTGAAAATACATTGATGGGTGATGGGATTGCGACATTTGTAAGTGCAGCTATTGGTGGACCAGCTAACACGACTTATGGAGAGAATACTGGTGTTGTCGCGATGACAAAAGTTGGAAGTGTTTATGTTATTGGGTTAGCGGCAATCTTCGCCATTGTCTTAGGGTTCTTTGGATATATTCAAGCCTTTATCACAAGCATTCCATGGGCAGTGATAGGGGGAATGACGATTGTTCTTTATGGTTTGATTGCTGGGAACGGTGTTAAAGTACTTGTGCGCTCCAAAGTTGACTTAGGAAAAATGCGTAACTTAATTATTGTAGCAACTATGTTAGTCATTGGATTAGGTGGAGCAATCATCCCGATCAATGATGCAATAAACTTACAAGGTATGAGTCTAGCAGCAGTGGTTGGAATTGTCTTGAATTTGGTTTTACCAGATGAAGTTGAGGCTTTGCCTGAAAAGGTAGCAGAAGAGTTTCCAAACGAATTATAAGAGAAAAATAAAGGGCTCTAGCTTGTCTAGAGTCCTTATGATTTTTAGATGAAAATAAATTGGAAAAAATGAAATAAAAGACTTGCCAAAGTGGTAGAATTTTGGTATTATATAAATCGGCCGTTAAAACATTGAAAAGGCAGATGGCATATGATATAATATATTCTGCTGCACAATGGTCCTGTGGTGTAGTGGTTAACATGCCGGTCTGTCACACCGGAGATCGCGAGTTCAAATCTCGTCAGGACCGCCATTAGCGTGCGCCCATAGCTCAATTGGATAGAGCGTTTGACTACGGATCAAAAGGTTAGGGGTTCGACTCCTCTTGGGCGCGCCATTTAAACGGGAAGTAGCTTAGCTTGGTAGAGCGCCTGGTTTGGGACCAGGAGGTCGCAGGTTCGAATCCTGTCTTCCCGACCATGATGAAAATAAAATGACGATGTTAATCGTCATTTTTTATTGCTTTAATGAATACTTTGACTAAGTTTGGATCGAACTGTTTTCCTGCCTCGTTTATGAGGTGTTCAAGTGCGCTTTCTTTACTCATCTTTGCCTTGTAATTTGATCCCTCTATCATAACTGAGTAGGCTTCGGCAATTGTGAATATTCTTACCAGTTTAGGGATTTCTTCTCCTTCTAGACCATAAGGATAACCCTGACCATTGTAATGCTCATGGGTCATGGACACTTCAGTCGAGATTACTCGATATTCTTCTACAGCGTTGAGAAGCTTACTTCCGAGGGTTGGGTGTGAGCGTACTTGGTCATTTTCTGACTGTGTGAGGGGAGAAGTTTTTAAGAGTGTGTCTTTTACAACTGCAATTTTACCAATATCATGATAGCTAGCTAGCAATTTGAGTTTTCTTTTTTCATTGGAACTTAGTTGAAGATTGCTAGAAAATATATCCAGTGTTTCTTGGAGTCTTTGTGTGCTCTCTTTACGGATAATTCCATCTTTAATTAAACTGTCTAAAATCTGTTCAATGATGTCTTTTTTTACTTTTTTATTCATGGTGGATTTTTGCTCATACATACGTTCTTCTGCAATGTTTAGTATATTTGTCATATCTATAGCTTCCGAAGATTTTGTTGCATAACCAATGGATACGGAAGGTTTGAATTTATCGTAAGAAGTTCTATTTAATAGGGTTTGTATTCTTTGGTAAACAATACCCGCTTCTGCCTCACTTGTTTGTGGTAAGAGTATAGCAAACTCATCTCCACCCCATCTAGCGACAATGTCTTCAGTGCGTACACTTTTCTTGAAGATGTTTGCAATATTTTTTATGAGTTCATCACCCTCTAAATGTCCAAAGGCATCATTGATGAGTTTTAACTCATTAACATCCGCAATGAATAGCGTTAAAGGTAGTTGTCTTTTTGTGTCTAGTCTTTTGAGTTCTGCTTCAAAGAAATGTCGATTGTATAAGCCGGTTAGATAATCGTGATAACTAACATACTCAATTTGCTCTTTGTGTGACAGTTCTTTTGATATATCTCGAATCATGATGACACTACCATTAAAAAATTTGTTGTTAATAATAGGTGATATGGAGAAACTAATATCAATGGTTTTGTATTCTCCTTTGAGTAACCATGGATCTTTAGAAGTGTAGGCATTGGTAGAGTCTACCAAACTTCGTATAACAGATTCAAATGTTTTTGTTTTATCCTTAGAAGTAACATCAAGAAGATGATAAATCTTTTTATTTTTCGGTAATTCAACAACATCTAAATATTCTTTTGCCTTATCATTGGCGATAATAATATTGTGATACTCATCAGTTACGAACATAGCTTCATTCACTAGTTTCAAAGTAGTTCTAAGCTGTTCGTTGGTGTCTAAGTACATCTTTCGTTGAAACTCTTTATCTGTGACATCTATGATGGTCGAATACAAGTATTCTTTATCTTCAATTGTAACTGGACCTGAATAAATCTCAACATTCATTTTATGACCATCTTTGGTGCGATGGATAAACTCAAAATATTTTTTTTCATTTTTTTTAGCACGCTGCATTTCGTACAAGATTTCTTCATGTGTTAGTTCATTTATGTCTGCTACGTTCTTTTGAATAAACTCTTCATATGAGAAACCATACTTATCGATGGCAGCTTTATTGGCATCAACAATTTGACCTGTAGCAGGATCGATTAATAAATTGACAGTTTTATTTTGCTCAAACAAACTTCGATATTGCTTTTCATAAGAGATCATTTGATAATAGTGCTTCACTCGTTTGATGTTAAAGTCCATAAATAAGGCTATGAATGTGTGGGCTAAAGGAAAGAGTATTAAAAAAGAGAAAATTAAATATGGTTGATATCCTTCAATTCTTGATTGCGGCACAAACAAAAAGAAAATCATAAGCATTACTAGTTGTAGCAAGGTAGCAAAAACTAAGTATTCATACCAAGTATGTGAATCTTTTTTGCGATATATATGGGCGTAATGTTTGAATAAGACACCGAATAAACCTGCGCTAAGAATCCATAAGGATCCTCCGATAATGAAGTCTCCCCCTTCTAAGATGCGAAATAGAATACCAATGGCTCCACCAATCAATGTTGGAATCAGTCCAAGAAACATTCCGGAGACTGCAATTGCTATGGTTCTAGCATCAACAAATATATCGCCACTAATAATAAAAGAGTTGCTCATCAAAGCAATCATAATTCCGCCAACAAACAAACCTGATATGATTTGTTCGAGAATGCTGAAGTCCTTAACCTTTTTTAGTATAATAGAAAATATAGAAGCAATCCCAAGTAACAACAGTACATTTGTTAACAAACTAAACACGAAATCATCCATAGTATAGCCTCCTCTTTATTCCATTATATATCAAAGCAATTAAAAACTCTATAATGCATCAAAAAAGTATATAAAATCCTTGATTTATAATAGTGAAAGTCATATAATAATCAATGGACACTTTTATGTCCAAAACTGGTCCCGTAGCCAAGTGGCTAAGGCAATGGACTGCAACTCCGTGACCGCCGGTTCGAATCCGGCCGGGACCTCCAAATTTTGTTTGGACCTAAGCACATTTAACGGCCTTAAATAGACCTTTAATATTAAATCCCCCATAGACATTAATTTCTATTGAAACACGATGACAAGAAAACCTTGTAAGTCCGTTGCCCTAGAATTATGTCTATTTTTTAATATTCATATAATGAGTAATCGGTGAAAACTGATCGTATATTTTTCGGTTCGTTTCAATATCATAATGAGTATAACGTTCAGTCATTTCAATTCTTGCATGTCCCATGGTATTCTTTGTGAATAGTTGAGGTACATTCTTCTTATATGCAAGAGTTCCATAACTGTGCCTTATCATATGAGAAGAGAGTTTTTCTAAACCTAATGCATCACGAATTTTATGAAATACTCTTATGATTCCTAGATACTTCATTGGTTCATTGTTGTGACTGTTTCTCCAGAACAATGAATGAGATGAATCAACAAGATGGTAATATTCAAGAAGAAGTTTCTTCGTTGGTTCCGAGAAGAACACAATGCGTTGTCTTTTTGTCTTCGTATGTTCAAGTAGAATTGATCTATCATCAAAGTTGATGTTCTTTGTTTTGATTAGTGCGACTTCAGACAATCTAGCTCCGCAATCAATAAAGAGAAAAACTAAGGCTCTATTTCGAATGTTCATGAAGTTATCTTTTTGATTCATTAAGTATTTAATGATCCTAACCATAGTATTCTCATCTACCAAGTCAAATCTCTTGTCTTCCTCCTTGAGTTTTGGAAAAGCCGCTATGATAGATGGATTACATTTATTCTGTGATACCTGGAAAGCAATAGCTCTATTTAGGATGGATATTCTTTTATTAATTGTTGCATTGGAATTTTCATTTTCTCTGGACTCATCAATGAAATTGTATATTGCATCGAAATCTAAATCATCACTATCGCTTAGACCAATATCAGTTAAATACTTGGTGATATATCTAAGGTGTGATCTATCATATCGATAGGATCCTTTACTTTTAAAGTGCTTGGAGTACTTAAGGTACTCTTCACAAAGTAGATCTAAATCCATAATGGATAATATAAAAGGTCGATAGTATAATCGACCGACCAATTTTCATTCCCTACTAGCTTCATTGTCAGTCCTCCAGAATACAATAATTTTGTATTATTTACCTTATTTTACTACAAAATTTTTGTAATTACAAGTATATATTACAATATTATCGTATTTTGGTTTATAATCAAACTATAAAGAGGTGATCGTATGTGTTTAAGTAAACGATTAAAAGAACTAAGAAAAGAAAAGAATATTCTTCAGAAAGAGGTAGCAGATTACCTTAAAACAAACTTAACTACTTATGCAAGTTATGAGCAAGGAAGAAGTGAGCCTAATTATGATACTTTAATCTTACTATCTGATTTCTTTAATGTATCTACTGATTATCTGCTTGGAAAGTCTAATGTCAAAGCAAGACAATCTGAAGTTGAGTTCATGAAAGATATTGAAAATAAAACTATAGATCAGATGATTCACGAATACAATATCACTCTTCAAAGTGATGAGAAGATGAGCGAAGAAGATGAGCGCAAGCTAATTAGAATAATTAAGATGTTTTTGGAAAAAGAGTAAATATTATAAATGGAGGGATATAATGTGAAAAATAACTTAATAATTGACGAGGCTTTCTTACAGTTAAATATTAACAATGGTTATAAGTACTGGGATATTACATCTGAAATAATTGATTCATATGTAAACATGAAAAGTGATATCCATTATACAAGGAATCCTAACGATCTATTGTTTAAGAATTTTGATAATAGGATATTAGAAGTTAGACATGCAATTGACCAGTTATGGATGAAGATGAAACTAACCAATATTAATCAAATACTTGATATAGTTGATAAACCATTGGACATCATAACTAATTTACAAAAGGTAAAAAACCTTAATAGGATTGGTGTAAGGTTTAGATTTGTTTATCCTAAAATGAAACAATCTGAAATTGATCGGGTTTTTAATAAGTTAAATAATATTAGAGGAACAAGTTTAAAGCACTTAGTTGTTAATCATCAACGCGCAGATATAAGGTCTATTATAAGAATTGAGAGGGTAACAAGTAAGAATGATAACTCTGATATGGGAATACTGTTTGATGTTGATGCTTTCTTTTCAAAAGAAATTGAAATAAAGTCTTCTGTTTCAAGAATTAAAATTTTGCTTGATTATATTGAAAGTGACATTGATAATATTATTGAGGAAATATTATAATGGGAAAGTATGATAATCCATTTAGCAATTTAAAAAAGGATACGAATATTTTACTAGGAGGAATAATATTTTTATCTTTTTTGCTAATGGTGCTTTTTAAGCAGAACTCAACTCTTTATATAATAGGTATAATTGTTTTTGCAGGTAGTACTCTTCTAGCAATTATTCTGATTATTTTTGATTTAGCAAGTCATTATTACAAAGATGCTCTTAACATGTATAGAACCTTAAGTGAGGATAGCCAAACTAGATTAGATAAAGAGAGAGAACATCATGATTCAGGATCTTACAAAGCTGAAGATCAAGATACTACAAATACATAAAAAGACTAGGATTTCTTCCTAGTCTTTTTTTCAAGCAATAGCATTATTAAATATCGAAACCTTACTTGAGTTCTTTTCATCTAATCACCCCAATACTAATATTGATATATGCATAATTTTAATACAAGGGCGTATATGACCGATTTTATTTTATAGTCAATATCATTATATATATGGGCCAATTTTTTTTAGTCATTTAGACTCAGGAGAAAAATAATTTTGGTTGAAATCGCTTGTTAAAGCGATTCGATTAAAATGCATAAAAAATAATCAAAATCAAGCCTTAAAAAAGAATTTTCTAAATAGTATACTATACATGAAAGGTTCTATTGATAACGAAAGGAGGGATAAAATGGCAAAAAATGGAATACCTGGAGATAATAGAAGACATGGCATGGTAAAGAATAGATCACAACTTATACATCCAAATGGGAAAAACTATATAAAAAGAGATACAGAAACAGGTCGATTCATGGATGTGAAAACATCATCAACTTGTAAATTTAAGGGAGTTAAAACAGAAAAAAAGTGATGTAGAGTCTTGGCAGAGTCTATTACACCACAATTGATACTAATATTATAACCAAAACTTATGGTTACTTCAAGAGATTAATAAGAAGATAGAATAGAAATAAACGGGACCTTTATATATTCTAAAATGTAGTTTCACAATTTGAACACTATATCACAATGAATGTGAGGGATTGTATGCGTAATATTAAACCGAATCGTAAAACTTTTTTCACCATTCTTTTAATTATAGCGATGTTTGTTTCAATCATATCTATGTCTATGATTGGGCATTTGTTGTATATTCTTTTATACTATTTTGGTCATATTTTCTATAAGTTTGATAGAAGCAGATTTATGAATCGAGCTCGAATGATACTCGTAGATTTTTTTATGCTGATGAATGTTGTCTTACTCTTTGATAAACTATCTATGCCAACATGGATTACAGATACAATGTTCTTTGTTATGTTACTTTCGATAGGATATCAGTATAAAGTCTTCAGATTACTTTCAAGTAAGCATTTTAACCCTCAAGATTATCGGAAATCAATGTTGATGATTAGTTTTACTTTATTAGTTCCAATGCATTATATTTCAAACTATATGGATCCCATTAACTCCGGCTATTATGATCTGGAAATTTTAATAGACACATTTACTGGAGTAACTAATGCGATTTGGATAGTGCTGCTTGTAGATACATATATGAACATAGCTAAGATGAAAGGAGAAGTAAATGTTGAGAAAGAAGAAATCAAACTTAGAACTAGAAGAAGCAAGAGAAGAGTTGCTAAAAAGCCATCTAAGTAGAATTGTTCAGTTCTACAATGAATCTAATGGAAACCTTGAACATTTCTTATCTAAGGTTCACGCTGAAGAAAAAGCCTACTTATTATCATTAACTAATAACCCTCAAGAAGGCTTAAACGATAGAAAGAGTAATGGTTTAGGTCTAGCCGATATATTCGAAAGTTTTTCCAGTCCTATTAAATCAATTTGGAATAAAATTGTAAATAGTGATTGATTACCAAGGTTAAATGTCAGAAAAGCAACTTCAAAACATCTGGTACTTAGGAGATGAATGTTGACTAATAGTTGTTATGTGGTATAATCTTACTGGTTAACTTAGATCATCCGTCTCCGGTTAACCAAAGGTATAATATTTTTTGAAAAGAAGCGATTTGGGGATCGCTTCTTTTATTTTTACCTATTTGTCTTTTTATTTAGAATTAACATTTCATGGTAACTTCTATACTCAAGTGGCATTGGAGAGAAAGAAGAAACAATATTTGCATCTATTACTACTTCAGTAGTTTCTCCTAAACTATAATTACACCACTCTGTTATATCCGTACCTAAAATCGCTAAGTCATGGTCTTTATTATCTTGGTAATTTAAGAGCAACGTTACTTCTAGTGGGTATGCTGCGATTTGCATTATTTGGTAAGTACCTTTAGTAGTAAACACAGATGCAACACCTGTGTTCTTCGGTATGCCTTCTCGAAAAATGTTGAAGTAAACTCGATACTTGTGCACTGGGAAGCAATTATTCTCTTTATCAATAATGAACTTTCTAATATCGGAATCATAGTTGGTAATACTAGAGTTTGAAGCGAACATAGAGATTATTTGCTTAAGGATATTCAGCGGTTTGATGTTAGAAAGTGCTAACTTAATTTTCTGATTTGAAGATATTTCGCTGCTTACAATAAAGTTGTTGATTGCGTTGCAAAAATCAACATACCAGGAGGCGTAGTATTTTCCTGTGAACGAGTTACAACTCGAGCATAAAGTCTTTTCTTTTTGACCATTTTGACTTATATGTTTAAATAAACCATCTGATTCCCAGGGAAGACGTTTACCTGTTATTATGTCAATCAATGAGTCACCTTTCAACATCTCAACTTTTTTATTGTTAAAAGCAGCTTTTGGAGGTACGTGCTCATTTGTTAATTTTGCTGACTTACCACATATTTTGCATACTCCAATATCATTAGATTTGCTCATACTGTGCAAACTCCTTTATATTCTTTATTATGTGATCAAAAAAATCTAAGTGCTTCAACTATTGATTATCTCATCCTTTTGTTTTGAAAGATGTTGCTTTAGACTATCTAAGACATTTTTTTCACCAATAACAAATCCATTCTTTCCTCGCATTTGAGATTGAATTTCACTATAAATTATTTGTTGATTAATATAGGTAATCACTTTGCTTTTTGTTATAACTACTGCATTCATAGACATATAATTATTGTGAGAATCAGTTTCTAATTCAACTTGATTTCTATTCAAAGAAACAAAACTATGACTAGGTGAGAAAATAATGATTGCAACCTTTTTACTCAAAGGAAAAATGAATCCAGTCTCTTCTTGGATATTTATATTTGAGAATATATCTTTGCTAACAATAAATGGCAGGGTTGTTTTATTTATCAATAAGCCTTTTATTCTATCTTGAAATACATCTTTAAATTTAATCTTATTAGAAAGGATATAACTCATTATATCGTTATTCGAAAAGTTTGAATATAATGCTATCAAACTATGTGCTTTTGTTTTACTTAGAAATCCATCTATCCGTGCAAATTGCAAAGTTAAAGCCTCATCCAAGTTTTTTAAAGCTTCATCTTGTAAGAACACAGATGGTTTTTCCAAGTTTATTTCTGAGAATGCTTTTCTAACTTTTCCTAAGACAGTCTCTATTCTTTTAGATATAACATCTTCATTTATTGAAGAGTAGAAATCTTCCTCTGTGAAGATTTTTGTTTGTCTAGTGGTGATGTTCTCGACCCTTTCTTCTTTGATCAGAAGTCTATATAGTTTTTTATCCTTGCTATAGAATTGCTTTATGAACGACTTTGGTAAAGTAATATGACTATTCATTATTTTCACCTCATGAAGATTATAGCACTTCACTTAAATTGTAACAACCTACGACATATCATAAACTCTGTCGTTCTTCTTACAAAAATCTTTTATATCTTAAGTATCCGATTATAACTAATAGCCAATCTAGATTATATTTTCAATTAAGAATGGTTTTATGTTATAATTAAAAAAAAGAATGAGGGGTCAAAGTATGGGATTAAACTATGAAACAAGAGAGTTTTCTCTTGAAGATGTGACAAAACCAAACAGTATTATAAAAGTTCCTCAGTTTCAGAGAGGATTAGTTTGGACAATTGACAATCAAAAGAATTTTATTAGAACAATGATGGATGGGGATCCTTTTGGATCTATATTGCTTTCTAAAAATGGGAACGATGAGTTCCTTCTTATTGATGGATTGCAAAGAATTTCAACTATTAGAAGGTTTATTAGTAAGCCAGAACAGTATATTGATACTAAGTTTATAAACGAAGAAATTCTTTCTTCGATTATTGATTTGTACAAAGCTCGTAACCTTGTTCCAAGAAATAAAATTGTGAGGTATATGGAAGAGGTTAAGCATTTTGTGTTAAAAATATATAATGAGAGTAACAGTGCAGTCAAAATGGCCAAGAAATTTATTGAGAATTATGATCCACATAACTTAGATATACCAAATATATATACTTTGTTTGATGAACTTTACACCGATATGGAGAAAAAGATTAAACTAAACTCTGCTATAATTCCTGCAATAATCTATACTGGTGATGATAAAAACTTACCTGATGTTTTTGAGAGAATGAATACAGGCGCTGTAACACTTTCTAAATATGAAGTTTTAGCATCAACATGGTATCCTTATGAAATTGAAATTGAGGATGAAGAGATATCTAAATATGTTAAAATGAAATATTCTGCATTACGTGATAAGTCAATGTTAGAAGTTATTTATGATGAAGAAGAATTAGATAAGAAAATCAACATTTTTGAGTATTGTTATGCTATTAGTGAAATACTAAAAGATAAGAATAATGGTTTTACAGCTATTTTTGGAGAAAAAAAGAAAGAGCTATCAACTGATTCAATAGGATTTGAGTTAATTACTGTATTACTAGGTTTCAAAGTTAATGAAGCGAATAATATTAAAGATTTCCTTTATTATGCTTCTCCTGGATTTTTAAGCGATTTTAAGGAAGCGATTAAGGATGTTGCTAAAGAGATTAGTAAAATCATGGTTCCCTGGCTTAGTTATAAGACTACTACTGGAATCAAAATATTAAATACAATTACAGGTTATCAAGCTATTCATATTTTTGTTAGTCTGTTTAACTTAAAGTATAGCTTAAATATAGACAATCACGTAATTGTTAAAAAAGAAAGTAAAAAAGAGTTGAACAACTTCCGCAGATATCTACCACTAAATGTGCTTTTTGATGTTGTCCGTGATTACTGGGGACTCAATAGACAGGTGAGTGATCTTCATGCTAATTTAACTGATGAAAGACTTTTGAATAGGTATATTAAAGCAGTTAATGTGGATGACTTAGCTACATACTTTATTGAGTATATAAAAGCTGCTAATGAAAATCTACGTGTAACAATACCATCTGATACAAAGTTTATTCTCAACCAACTACATATACTTAACATTAAGACTGATAAACAATATTGGGATAGTTTCAATGATCAACAAATTGATTTCGAACACATCACTCCACGTGATAGAGTAAAATCGCTTGAAGGTCAAATTCCTGTTTCTTCAATCGCAAATCTTTGTGTCATGTTGCCAAGGGATAATCGTTCTAAGAAAAGCCTAACTCTTTATGAAGATGAAAAGTATAGAGCATCATACGATTTATCTGAAAGAATACTTGATTTGATGGTTTATCCAAAGAAATCAGAGCTTGGATTCCTTGATTTGAATGATGAACAAAAAATCATAAAATTTGAAACCTTCGTTCATGATAGAACAAACACTCTAACACATGAGCTTGAGAGAGTTGTAAAAAAATACTATAACTTATGATGTATAAAATATAGTTAAGTATATTAATAGTTTGACGACATTTCGCAAACTCTGTCGTTCTTCTTACAAAAATCTTTTAAACCTAAAATATCAAATCATAATAATAAACAACAAACAAAACAAAAAATAGAAACGGCCAGCTTGTCTGGCCGTTTATTTGTTGACTAGCGCGAACAACGTGAGCGCATCACGACATAATGTCGTTGATGTCGTAGTCTTGAGCCAATGATAATGCACTTATTGATAAGAAATATCGATCCTTAACAGAAAGAAGTTCCTTTAATTATCGTTATCACTTCAATTAGTAGTTACTGGAAGTTAAATATTGGGTGAACGCTAGGAGGAAATCTATGAGATTTTAAAAAATCTATGCGGAAAGTTGTATCATAATTAAGGCCGGAAAAAAAGAGCCGATTGGCTCATGGTCATGGACAAAAGGGAAAAGGCCGTTGATTTCAACGGCTTAATTTTTTAAGATAGAACGTTCTCTCTTAACCAGGTGTTTGCTTGATCGATGTCATGAAAGTCTGGGCAAGTGTGGGTTAACTCTCCATATTCGAATGTACAACCTGAATACTTAGCTCTTGTTGCATGCACTACAGATGGAGAAAACTCTTTAAGATGCAAGACATACTCGAATGTCTTGTGTGTTAAGAATCGATCTAAAGTAATTTTAGTAGGTAACTGTGGATCATAATATAGTTTTACAGTGTTTCTAACTGCTTGTATCACCTTTCCGTATCCATATTTGCTTATTAGCTTACTGATAGATAGATAACGTTTGTCTGTAAGGCGTGACACAGTTGGTACTGCATCATCGGCTACTAGATTCCAAAGAGTAATGATCATGATCGCTTTTTTAATCGATGGCGTACGATTTTCATCGTACTCAACGGTTGTTTCCTCTTGATCGTAACCCTCATGTGCTTTGTCTTCTTTGAAATCTATCTCTGAATCAGGTTCTTTTTTGTGAACAGCTGAGACTTGTTTTGTGGTCTCTTGCTCACCTTTCGTTTTATTTCTATCAGTAAAAGCAGTTGTTTCATCTTCATTGGTTCTGTTTAATGCCTTCTTAATTGCATCTTTAATGGCTAGTACATGGTTTTCTATCTTAACTAGGAGCATGTAGAAGTAGAATGCTAACTTACCTTCTTTGCGTTCTTCCTGGATGCGTTCAAATTGACTTTGTTCTCTCTTACTAATCTTATCCTGGTATTCCTTGATGTTTTGGATCCTTTTATTTACTGAAACAAAAGAAGTGGCCACTAAGTGATAATAATCTCTGCGTTCTTCTAAAAACTCTTGTTTGCTTGCTTGTTGTTGCTTATTCAAGTACTTATCCTTAAGAGCAAACAAACGATGTTCATAGACTTGTCTTAAGGTGTATAGATCCTTCGAATCACTTATTTTGTATTCATCGATGTAATCTAGGTAATCATCTTCATTGAAAACTTTGAAGAATTCAACAAAGGCACGATTCAGTTTTACTTTTCTTGCCTCACCCTTACCAGGTTCGAAGTAGGTTTCAAGACCGAAAATTCTTTCTAAACTACGGAATACATTTCTTACATGTCTTGTAGAACATCCAATGTTCTTGGCCATATCTTTGTTAGAGATGATGACAAGATTTCCTTTCTCGGATGTTCCATGTACATTCTTCCAAAAAATGAAGCGACCAATGATAAAGTTCACGGCATTAACTGCATATCTAGCTGCACGATCAACTCGATAACCATTAACTGCATCGATGTTTTTAAAGGTATGAAACATTACATCAGATGTTGTTCCATTGGGCATATGATAAGTTACATATCCATTGGTTAGTTTGGTAAATGCCATGTGAATCGCTCCTTTCTTCCTAATTTTTAATGATTTTCTGATACATATTATACCTGTAAGAACAAAATGCTCATAGAAGGGAAATATGAAGGTCGGTATTTTTGATTATACCTGGTATTTATTGTATTACCTTTTCTATCTACAGGGATAAAACGTAATACTTTTTCTCCTGGTAAATATGTAATACTTTTTAATCGAATATTTTGTCATACAATTCATTCACTGCAATTTCTAGAACATCAGCTGTAGATACGTTTCCTTTTGACCAATAACCAAGTTTTTGGGTATGCTTGTTATGGTTATAGAAGTTCGTATCGATGCAAAGATGCTTCCTAATAATATTCATCTTTTCAGTCACTGATGGCTTAACTCTAAAAGATTTAACTTTTCTGTTTTCTGACATAATAAATAACCCCTTTACTTAGTAAATGCTTGAAGTATGGTTGATAAAGTACTATTGATTCCTGAAATCAGCATCTCAATCCAAAACCAAACTGCTTTTCCAATCGCTCTTAGAATAGTAAGAATACCTTCAGCAATAGCCTTTATGATAGAATCTAGAATAGACTTGGCCATCTGGTAAAGCGTTAGCCCTGTTATAATTGTGATTATGATTCCTATAACAAGGTATTCTACTAGATTGTCAACGTTTAGTCCTAGCCCTGCTAGAACTTTTTCTAGAAGAGTATCAAGCCCCCCTATGTATGGTAGTTCAGGTGCTCCATCTAACTCATCTTCACATCCATCTCCAACACAGGGAGAAGTCATCTCTTCACCAAAGTTTACATCATAGTCTGAATATTCTTGGTTAAGCATATTGATCGCATTTTGTTTTTCTGTATCTGTGAGAAAGTCGTTCGTTATGATTTGATAATACTCTTGCTCATACTGTGCCTGAACATCAAGCATTAATTCCTGAACCTCCGCATCTGTGAGTACATATGTGAACTCAAGTATTTTGATTGTTGAATCGGAGACTTCATTTTTTGTTGTATGATCGAGATTTACAACATATTCATACTGTTCATCGATGGAAGCTGTGATGTTTCCATCTCCGAATGCTTCTTCAAGTGTTGTTCCTTCTTCAAGACCTAGGCTAGACTCATCATAAGTAAATGTTCTTGTGCCTGAGTATGCATCTTCTCTACCACCAAATAGACATGTGAAGTAGGGACAGTATGCATCGATGCTGAAGTCAATGGTAATGCTTTTCAAGTACTGAGTTGCTCTTGTTAACTTGAACTCCACAAAATAGTGATAGGTGTCACTATTATTAATGATTGGAATATTAGTAAAAGGTAGTTCTGGAGTTTCGTTAACTGCGAAAATTCTTGTTTCAGAAGCAGTAATGACTCCATACCAGATACCATCCACTTTCTCAATCCTGTCATAGTCTGAACGTTCAGCATATCCTGAATAAGGAACATCAGATGAACTGGCCAGGGTAGGCTTGAGAGAAGCAAATAGACTAAGACTAAGTACTACTAGAAGTAGTGCTTTTTTCATATGGAGTCACCACCTTTCTGTTATGTTATTTTCGACCTTTTACAATACCTACAACGAGTAGGACTGCGATTACGATAATCCACCAGACTTTCTTAAATCCTATCCAAATACTTGCGCCAATGTCTCCAACTTGCTCAAAGAAGGTAGGATCATCTTCAATGATATTGATGTTTGGATCCACAACACTAAGTGTGATATCTCTTGAGTAGTTGGATCCTGAACCTGATGCCAGAGTAAATACTTTTTCATAAGAACCATTGGTATCCGCGTTTGTGGAATAGGTGTCACTGACAGAAGTAAAGACAAAGTTGTCATCTGGTAAGTCACTGATGCGTTTTAACTCTTGCACAAACTGTTCATCAGTTAGGACTACATTATTTGGCACAATCCACTTATATTGATCAATGATCAAGTAAGCGAACATAGTCGATTTTACTTTGATTGTCAAGGTGTGATAGACCTTATTTCCATCACTATCCTGTACAGACAGTACTACCTGGTAGGTTCCTACTTCATCTGCGTTTCCTAAGTACTCATTGCTCTCAATACTGATGGTTGAAGTTAAATCTCCATCGAGGTTATCTGTAGCTTCAAAGTAAGATAAGAAGAAGTTAGAAGATAAGATATAAGCATCTTTCTTAATAATCTCTGTCGGTCCAGTAATTACTGGTACTGTTAAGTCTTGGACTCTAAGAGTGTATTCTAATTCAGCTGTATTACCTGAAGAGTCAGATACTCTAATGACTTGAGGGTAATCACCTTTTACGGTTAAGTCAATCGCTGTTGGATCATCGATGAGTGAATCATAGACAATGGCAGCTTCTGTTAAAGTTCCTTCATAAGAGTCAAGAATATTGAAGTTTTGAGGTAAAAAGTCTGCTTGAATCTCTGCAATAGTAGAGTTTAATGGAACCCTGATAATGTTGCTATTAGAATCAAAGTCTGCGAACTCTACCGTAGGGGGTAAAATATCTCTATTATCTACAACAAGAACCTGTGTAGTTGATTGGCCATTACTATCCGTAACACTGTAAGTAATATTGAACTGGCCAAGGACTGTTTCGTTTCCAGTATAGTTGTCAGTAACAACTGTAATAGAATCTGTTAAGTCACCATCTAGATCATCGTTTGCTGTTAAGTGTGCTTGAATTTCAGCAAGAGTAGAAGGGTTCTCAACATCGTTGAAGTAGACTAAACTTTCACTAGCGAAGGTTGACTGAATCGATAAGAGAAAGGTAAATGCTAGTAGGGTAGTTAAGGCAAATAGTTTTTTCATTGTGTAACTCCTTACTGCCCAAGCATGAGAGCAATGATTTCTTCAGCTGTCATGCTTGAGACTTGTGATAGTGGAACAAGATAAGAAGATCCAGAGAATGTTGGAGCGTTGTCCTGTTCAACTGTAATGTTTAGGGTATGAGTCATGGTGTTTCCGTTTGAGTCAGTTGCGCTGATGTCTACTGTGTAGATACCAGGTGTTGAAGCACTTGCTGTATAGTTATCTACATCAACACTAAGTGAATCGGAAATGTCACCATCATAGTTGTCTACAACTTGTACATTAGCTAGTAACTCTGTTAAGGTCTTGCTTTGAGAATTGTAAGTTGTAATATTGGTTGTTCCACCTACAACTTCAGGGGCGGTTGTATCTTGAATGACTACCGTTCTCGTAACAATGTCCGCAACGTTTCCTGAACTATCCTGTGCGTTGTAATTAATTGTATATGTTCCTAGTTTCGAATCATCTACAATACCAGATTTAAAGTTATAAACTGTTTCATCATAGTTATCGGTTACTTGGTAACCTGGATCGGTGAAGTTGGATCCATATTCAATGTACATGGTTTGTGATCCATTTAGAATGATGATTGGTTTGTCATAATCAACTAACCTTACCGATACCCAGTATTGGTTCGTATTTCCTGCTGTATCTGTAACAGTAAACTCTACTGTGTGGTTTCCAATGGAATCCATGTTTTCTGTGTAGTTATCTGTTCCAACAACAATACTTGAAGTGATGTCTCCATCGACATTATCACTAGCTGTTAAAGCTGACTTGATGCTTTCTAGGGTTGGTGGATTATTGATATCAGCCACTACTTGATTGTTTCCTTCGATTACTGGACTAATTAAGTCAGAGTTATCGATGGTAAAGGTAAGTTCAGTAGCAGTGTTGATTACCTCGATGTCACGTGATTCATATAAAGGGAATGAATCAGGTGTTGTGTATTGATAAGTAAATCGATATCCAATGATGGTTAATGTCTCACTTGTTAGTGATGGATCCACATCGATTAAGATTTCAGAAGAAGTCTCTCCTGTATCTAGAGTTCCACCTGAAGTATCTGTGACATCTTGCCAACTATAAATATAGGAATCCGATGCGGTGTGATATTCCGCAATTAAGATTTGGCTAACCTTCACGACATCATCGTTTGAAAGAGATACTGTGATTGGTAACCTTGGACTACCTTTGAAGATCTTCGAAGGGTAGTTGATGATGATAGATCCATCACCATAATCAGTTCCAGTTTGGTAAATCGATTCTTCCATTACTGCATCACTTGGAATCGCAGCGTAGGTTCGATTGGTTGATAAAGTAATTGCTAGCAGTAGTGCTAGGGTTAAGATAAATAGTCTTCGTTTCATTAATTTGCTCCTTTACTGGCAATATGTGCTTTGATCTCTTCTTGAGTCATGGCATCTGCCTCAGCTTCCGTTAATAGATAAGATGATCCAGTAAGTACTGGTGGAACATCATCCTTGATAAGAATGGTGAATGCGTGATTCATTACGTTACCGTTTGAGTCTGTAGCGGAGATTGTAACATTGTATGAACCTACTGTATTGTTGGCAGGTGTGAAATCATCAGTAGTGAAGGTGTAACCTGCGGATAAGTCACCATCGTATAAGTCTAATACTTTGATGTTTGCAGTTAGTTCCGATAAGGTCTTGTTCTGACTATTGAAGGTTAGAATAGTTGATAGATCCCCTTCAACATATGGGGAAGTAGTATCCTGAACAATTACAGTTCTAGTTACTTCTTCAGCAATGTTTCCATTACTATCGGTGTAAGTATAAGTAATGGTGTAGGTTCCAAGTGTTGTTTCATCAACAGTACCTGAGACAACAGCTTGGCCACTACCATCATAGTTATCAGTCCAAGATGCTCCATTTTCTGTGTATGTATCTCCATATTCAATATAGATGGTTGGATCACCAATGAGAATGATCGTTGGAGAAGTCGAGTCTTCGACAATTACAGTTCGAGTGATTGTATCCGCCACATTACCATTCGCATCTGTATAAGAATAAGTGATCGTGTAAGAACCAAGTGTAGAAGTATCTACTGTACCTGAAACGACTGCTGAACCAGTTCCATCCACGTTGTCATTAAAGATAGCGCCTAGTTCTGAATAGGTTCCGTTATACTCAACATAAACGGTAGAATCACCATTTAAGGTTAAAACTGGTTTTGTCTGGTCTTCAACAATCACTGTTCTTGTAATCGTGTCTGCCACATTACCGTTCGAATCGGTATAAGAATAAGTAATGGTGTAGGTTCCAAGTGTAGTGGTGTCTACAGTTCCTGAAACGACTGCTTGGCCACTACCATCATAATTATCTGTCCATGAAGCTCCACTTTCTGTGTAAGTTCCATTGAGTCCAACGTAAACAGTAGAATCACCATTTAACGTTAAGACTGGTTTGGTGGAATCTTCTACTATAACTGTTCGAGTGATCGTATCCGCCACATTACCATTGGCATCGGTGTAAGAGTAAGTAATGGTATAAGAACCAAGGGTAGAAGTGTCTACAGTACCGGAAACGACTGCATCTCCAGTTCCATCCACATTGTCATTAAAGACAGCGCCTAACTCTGAGTAAGTTCCGTTGTACTCTACATAAATAGTCGAATCACCGTTTAATGTTAAAAGTGGTTTTGTCTGGTCTTCGACAATCACTGTTCGAGTAATCGAAGTAGCTGTGTTCCCTGAACTATCAGTGTAAGAATAAGTGATGGTGTAAGATCCTAGTGTATTTGTATCTACTGTTCCTGATACATTCGCTGAACCACTGCCATCTACATTATCTGAATAAGTTGCACCTTGCTCTGTATATGTTCCACCTAGTCCAACATAGACAGTCGAGTCACCATTTAAGGATAAACTTGGTGCTGTAGTGTCTCTTACAACAACCGTTCTTGATTTTGTGTAAGCAGAGTTTCCTGAACTATCGGTGTAAGAATAGGTAATGGTATACGATCCTAATACATTGGTGTTGACTGTTCCTGAAGAGTTTGCACTTCCTGATCCATCTACTGCATCTGACCAGGTAGCTCCTGCATCAGAGTAAGAAGATCCTATTTCTACATAAATAGTACTAGAACCAGTAATGCTAATAACTGGTCTTGTAGTATCTCTTACAATGATTGTTCTTTTTCGTTGTGTAGCTGTGTTACCTGAAGAGTCTGTTGCGTTGTAATATTTGTAGTAAGTTCCTAGTGAACTGGTGTTGATAGATCCACTGACACTTACGCTAATGTTTGTATCATAGTTATCAGAGACTGAATACCCTGGTTCGGAGTAAGAACCACCATATTCAATATAAACAGTAGAAGAACCACTTAAGGTAATGACTGGATCATCTATATCGACTACACGAACATAGACATTCTTATATCCAGTGTTTCCTGCCGCATCAGTAACCTTCCATCTAGTGGTGTATTCACCGAGTGTATCTTCGTTTCCTGTATATCCATCGGAATGGATGGTGATGCTAGAAGTCAAGTTACCATCCGTTTCATCGTTGGCTGTGATGGTTGCTTTGATATCTGCAAGGCTTGCAGGATCTTCCACATCACTATAGTAGTAAGAACCACCACTAATAACTGGTGGAGTATTGTCACCACTCACAACTTCGAAGGTCATGCTTTCACTTAGTGAAGTTGCTGTTCTAGTTGAGTTTTCATAATTTGGAAAAATCTCTGGAGCTGTCCATCGATAGGAAAACTTATAACCACGTACATATACGGTTTCACTTGAGGTAGGTGTACCATTGACATCTAAGTAGTAGGTTGCGGAATCTCCTGGTTGGAGTGTTCCCCCACTATTGAAAGATGATACATTGACCCATTGCGCTACATAGGTGGTACCAGTCCATCGTTCAATGTAGATTGCTTCTAGATAGTTGACATCTGAACCACTTGACAAGGAGACAGTAACTGGTAAGTCTGCATTGTCGAAAATCTTCGAAGGGTAAGAAAGCGTAATGGTTCCATCACCATAACTTGAGCCAGTTGAATACGAATTTGTCTTGGTTGTATATCCTGAAGGGAAAGCTGCATAGGTTTCATTGGCTGTTAAGGTAAAGGTAACTAGAAGTATCAGTGTAAGTAATAAACCCCTTTTCAATACTTTACGTAGTCTCATTCGTAAACACACCCTTTACTTTTTCTAAGAGATTAATGCCGAAATCAATTGCTCCTGATCCAAAGGTTTTCACTTCTTCAAGATTAATGATGTTGGAATCAATCAGTATGTACGTTCCTATAAAGAGTGCAAGGATAATCATTATTACTTTCATGTTCTATTCCTTTCTGTCGAACTTATTCCATTCGATCATAAATTGATTTAATATATCGTGCTTCCAGTCATCCTGGTCATACTTTTTCATACTTAGTATTTCCTCTACAGACTGAACCTTCGTATCGATTCCATAATCTATAGCTAAGTTGAGAAACTCTTCTATGGCCAATGTATGATATTCTGGAAGTTCACGAGTCTTATTTCTTTGCTTAAATTTTCTCTCTTGTTTCTTTTTCAACTTTTCAAGTTTCTCTAGTTCATCTAAGGCTTCTTTTAAGACTCCTAGCATGGCTTTATAGTTCATGAACTTTGCATCATCTACTACAAGGCCAAAATCTTCCCAGTTTGGAAGATCGTTGAAATGAACATTGTGTCGTTTGTCTTTTTCTTCACGCATGAACTTCATATAGTGCGTATCGAATAGACCGAAGCAATCTCTTACTTTAACGGTTTGCTTAAATCCAAATGCGTTGTACGTTAGTTTATCTGAATCACTTTCGATTAGGACTCCTAGTTTTGGAAAGCGAACCTTTTTCGAAATATCATAGATGTTCTGATAAACTCCTATGTAAAACTCAATGTATCCATTGGCTAGGATGCGAGCTTGCTTAGATCGATGCTTAGCTATCTTTCTACGAACCTTATTGATTCGATTGTTTGTGTAAATAGCTTTACCATCATTCCCTGTAGGTCGATCTAGTTTTTCTACCTTGAGTGGAGTGTATGTTTTTTTCAACCACCTGTAGAAACGTATTCTAGTGATTTTAAATCGCTTAATCCAAATAAGTATTTCCAGGAGGAACCTGGTAAAGTCTCCAGTTGCTCTGAATTTAAACTTGAATACATGTTGGTAGGAAGGGTAAAGTTCTCTTAATGCCTTAATTGGCCTTTGAGGGTTCTGTGCGATACCAGTGATAAAGAGATCCTCACCAAGTAAGTGTCTCTTTGATGCATAGAAGTTGGTTACTCCTGAACTATCTTTAATTTCAGCTTCTAACTCACTATCTGAATTGTTGTAGAACTGTTGTGTTTCAGTCTCAATGACATAACCCCTTAAAGGGAATGGCATTGGATGGTCTTCTTTAATGCGAAAGTGATTATGTGATAGTTTTTTGGAAAATAGTTTTCGAATTTGCTTTTTACTTACGATTTCGGTCGCTTCGAGTATCGGTTGATTACTCATGATGAAGTTTGGAACGAAATAGTGATAGATATAGAGTTGAACGTATTCTTCGAGTAAGTCGATATAGTTCTTACCACCAGGTGTTAACCCATCATCGAATGCGATATCAGGAACGACTTCACCGTTCTTCATCTTCCATTGGAAATAGAATTTCCTTAGATCAATATGTTTCTTCTTGATCCAGTAGTCTAGTAAGAAGTGATTGTTCATTCTTAGTGATTTAATAAATGCTTTTCGAAATCGCTCTTTCCCTGCGACTAAGAACTCTTTATGGTGCTTATCCAGGTAAAGGTGTAACTTTTGAAAATCAAACATATATAGGAAGTTCTGCATATCCTTGATTTTTTTACGTTCCTTTTTCAGAGTTCTTTCTTTCAAAATCATCGCAGCTGCGACCGTAGAAGTATCTTTTCCTGCGCCTATATCACCGGATTTCTGGTTAACGTGGTTGATATCTTCATCTAAGGCTCTTGCACTTTCTCTTCGGTAGTACTTTAAAAGTAACTTCTCAAAAAAAGTTTTGTAAGCAACAAAGGCAACTGTTAGGATGATAGATCCATACTTCATTCGTTCCTTTAGGTATACTTCCAGGATTGTTACATCCCATCTACCTGTAGAATACATATAGAATGCATAAAGCAAATAGATAGTTAGTATTCCTAGTATGATGTTCAAAACATATTTAGCAAAAAATAGTATGACTTTTATGAGAAATTTCATTACACAACATCCTCAAAGAGTACATTCTTCTTGATGTTCTGTTTTTGCTTCTCACGTTTGATTTTGTCCTTTACACGTTTCATCAAGTATTCGGATCTACTTGTAAGTGTAATGATGTGATGCTCGATATAGGCTTTGTCTGGATTGTCATTGTTATATACTGGGCGATCACGTAATAGATTATTATCTCGCAGTTCCTTCAAGTATCTTTGAATTGTGCGAACATTACACATTCTCTGTTTTGCAAGTTTTTCAGTTGTAGTCTTAATTTCATCTGTTGCATCGAAAAACTTTCTTAAATCAATAAAGAAGTCTGCACTTACTTTACTAACTCCAGAAGCTAATAGTTCTTTTTTGAGATAAAAGTCCTCTTCATTTTGGAAAAACATGTCACCACCTCTTTTCTGTTCCAGTTTCTGACAGATGCAACGAACTGGGATGGGCTCACTGCATCTAGCAAAAAAAGGAGAGGGAAACTATGGAGAATTAGAATGAAAAATATACTTAAGGCCGATAAAGGTAATGGCCAAAACTACAATGTAAAGAAACATAAATACATATAAATAGATTGCTTGGATTGGATCAGTTGATTCAATAATATTCTTAACTCCAAGAGCTAATACTATCCAGGTAAGAACAACTAGGAGAAATATTAATATTTTCTTAAGCATTTGCTTTCACCCTTTCATAGTATTCACTCATTGCAAATTTTCCATTTAACCAGTCTATCGCATCCTGGATATCAAAAAACTCTTCTGTCCAGGCATCACAAGTTTCATTATCAACCGCAATATACTTGTTGCCTTCAACTGTTAGAAACAAGCCTTTTTGAGTTGAGCGCTTGTCGCTATAGTTTTGAATTATCTCAGATATTTTTTCAGGAAGAACGAACTTAATCATGAGGATCATCCTTAAAGCCAAATTTAATCAAATCGAATAGCCACCCGAAATAAAATAAACCTAGTAATGATGAGAAAATCATAGTTATGGTTCCTGATTTGAATACTAGCGTGACTACTATTATTGCTAGAAAACAAAGACCAAGACCAATAAGGTTAAACAATAAAGAATCAGTTTTCATCATTATCATTCACTTTCATTTTCTCTAATAAGTTGATCGCTTTTTCTTTTGAGTTGATTCCATCCATTTTCAGTGTTTGAATCAGCTCATCAATTGAATCAAGATTTATCACAATCATTGGTCCGCGACACATACAACATACATCATGTGGATATCGATTACATTCCTTTTCAACTGTATCTTTGAATGGATTTATACATATATATCTATATAACATATGCTTCATCCTCAATGTATCTGATGTGAAGTCGTTTCTTATTGTGGAAAAAAGATTTCCTTTTCTTTAGAAACAATCTACTCAATATAGAGTGAGCTAAACCCTCAGTTCTCTCAAAGAACTCAGCAAAATCTTTTGCGTTTTCACAAACTGTAACCAAATCATCATTTTGATCATAGACTGCAATTAAGTACTTCTTCTTATAAAGTCTTGTTTTCATTGCTTAACCCCTTTTTAGTTTATTTGGTAACCCTGGACACCTAATAAGTTAAGAAAGGAGAGGCATCCAGGAGTTACAAGCTAGTTTGATAGTGATAAATCTTTTCTTATGTTTACTTGTGATATTTCAGCTTGAGGATCTTCGTATAGATCCACTTCACTGTAGTAGACAGGTTTGCAATCAATGCACCTGTTTCGCCAGGTAAACCAGTATTTCTTTGTTGGTAAAGGTTTATATTGGTAGTAGAGTTCATTTTTGTGAATCTCTTGGCCACACTTCTCACAAGTATAGTTTTTCATGGCCACACGTTCAAAGACATTTTTGATTTTTCCTTTTTGTGACTCCTGATGTTGGTCTCTCATGTAATCCTTGAATGTGTAAGATTCCTTATCTCTATCTTGATTCGTGAAGATAAAGTCATCAAACTCGATATTGTTTACTTTCATTGTTTAACCCCTTTTATCTTGTTGGCTTAGGTACTGGAGCAATAAGGGGTTAACAAATTACTCCAGTAATTAAACCAACAAGTAGTATCACACTTAGTTTGTAGTTGTGTCAATTCTATAGGCAATCTCGGTTTTAAAGATATAGAACTGATCATCTGAACTTTCTATAATCTGTGAGTAGTTAATAATTATTAAATAAATGAGTTTTAATCTCTGTTCCCTACTGAGTATAATCTTCTTATACTTATAGAACTTTATAGCTCTTGCGAGTAAATCAATAACTTCTGGAACGATAGATATTTCAAGTTCCGCTATGAGTTGATGTGCTCGATTATCTGTTAGATTGATCAACTCTTTTTTAATTTCATAAAATAGTTGATGTTTTAAATCATTCCTAAGATAATCACTTTCTAATGGATCCATTTGTTCTAGCAACATAACTCTTTTGTCAAATAATTTTTTTGTCATATTTGTTAGTCCTCCCCTGTTATTTTTATTGCTTCTGGTGAGGCTATTAGGAGGACTAACTACACTAATAACCTCAACACAAACAACAAAAAAAGCACATTGTTTTATCAATGTGCTTAGGTCAGTTGGACTGCAACTCCGTGATCACCGGTTCGAATCCGGTCGGGACCTCCAAATTTAAACTAAAGAAGCTCTTTATAGGGCTTCTTTTTATATGTGATAGTTAAATAACGACATAGAACTTTCTAATAAAAACTGGACTTTGATGGAGTTTAAAAAATGCTATTACAAGCATATAAATAAGGGAGTGCATAAAAGATACCAATCAGATGTTCTATCGATTATTTGAAAAAGAAAAAAATCACTTCATTGGTAACAAGCATGTCTAAAGCAGTTGATGGTCTAAAAAACACCTTGAGGACCAGCAAAGAAGTTCTTAAATAATGAAGTGAGTCTACATAAAGAGTAAATGATAAACACTTTATGTAGACTCACTTTAAATGTTGTTATTTCTATTTTGACTCTTCTAAAATATACTTAAGGATTTCCTCTAAACTTTTTTTGTAGTTATTGTTTATTATAACTTCTTTTTTATCTCTTTGAATATGAGTAGCACTAATTACTTTACGAATAATTCCTCTCTCAATCTCAAAGTCTGTATAGTTACTTATGGTTTGCTTCTTAGTTCTTAAAGGATAATGTTCAGTAATCTCACCATCATCTATAACAAGATGTGGCTTTTTAGAAACCAAAGACCGGAAAGTTAAAGCCAGAAGAATGGCAACTAGTAAGTATAGAAAGTAAAGACCTCTTTCTCTTATCTCAAATACAAAATGAGAAATATAAGGAAGAATAATAAAAGGTATTGAAAAACTGTAGAACTTTATGAAACTTAATCTAGACTTCAAAAATAACACCTCACTCTATTCAATAAATGCATATAGATCATCTTGCTCAAAAATGTCACATAAATCAGCATCGCACTCAGTAAGTAAGTTCCATATGTCTTGTATGTAACTACTATTTACGCTATCTTCCACATATATGTTTCTGCTAAGGTCATCAAAATTATCTTCAATCGTGAAAAGTGCTGAGTTTTCAAAGTATACGTAATTATCCATATCAAGTTCAGCGTTTTCAGTAATGTTTGGCATATAGCCATGGTAGTTTAACTTAACATAGTATGTGTTTTCAATCTTAGTTAGATTAACTGATGCGAAGGTTAAGTCTCTTGTTAAGGTGAGTTTCTCTTCTACAGCTTCTACTCCTTTTTGAATGGCTTCTTCATGTGGCTCTAGATTATCGTAAATGAAAATAAAAAATACTAATACTATAGATCCTATAAGTAGTAGACTAGGTACTATGAACTTAAGTTTAATCATGAATAATAAAGCTTCCTCGTTCACGTTCAGTACCATACATTGTATTGGAGTTCCATGAACCTATAACAGTATAGTCTTCACCATGCTGAAAGTTCTCAAGATAACGCACTTCAACGGCACCTGGTAAGTAGAGACGCCCATTTTGCCAATAACCATCGGCAGCACTGATTAGAGAATCCTTCATCATATTTTCTATTAAAGGTCCCATTATATAGCTAGTTAAAGATGTTGCTACTGCGCTTCCGATTGCAATCATATATAGTTGTGGCCCTGAAACACCTGCATAAGCGAGCATCCAAGTTTGAGTTACAGCTTGGGCAGCTGCTACCCCAGCTGAGAAAAAGGCTTGCTCCCATGTAACTCTGAATTCCTGATCTAGACTTGCATAAAATCCTAGTAGATTTTCTTCACCAGTGATAAAGGTTATTGTTGAAATAGGAGATACATCATATGAGCTGTCTTTCTTCCAGGATCCGAAGTCGTTACCACTTTTCTCATCTAGATTTTCTTCAAAGTATAAATAGTAACCTCCTGTATCACCTGTCGCACCAGAATCGACCCTAACATAATAGTCTTCATAGTTATCTAAGTCAACACGAATATGAAAGTTATAGTTATAATAATTGTTATTATCTTCTTCATCAATGAGATCGTATCGCTCAAATGGCCAGACTCTATTCTTCTCATATAGTTTTACTCGTACATCTGTGTAACCTTCACTATACAAATTGTATGCACCTTTTCCATTTGAAGCTACCTCATAATGAAACATGTTGACTTCACCAGCTGATAAGTAGCTGTAAGTAGAGCTGTTGAAACTACGATCTGATGCATCTTCAAATGTTGATCCATATGCATATACATGAGAAGATGAAAAGATTGATATAATTAATAGTAAAGTTGTTAATATAATTGTTTTTTTAGTCATATTCTCACCCCTCTATTTTTTCTTTGACGATTCTAAATATATTATGGTTAAAAATGCAATTATTATATATGTCATTTTGTTTAATGCAAATAAAATTGGATCTTCATTATCTGGAACTTCTTGGATAGTAAATATGTAGAATATGAATACAAGTAGTAAAATTTGAATGTACCCCTTGATAGAGATTTTCCTTAAAAACATAACATCAGCTCCTCGTTAAAATAGTATTTGATATCTTTTCATATTTCTTCCCCTTTTTTCAGCTAATTCAAATAAATTATTTACCCCTCTCTAGAATACTATTTAGCTGACTTAAATCTATATATAAATACACATCCCCATTCCTAGTTTGACTCTATTAATAACTGGAGTTCTTTTAACAACTCATAACTCTTTTTATGAGATTCTTTGGATCTAATGTAGTCAGATTTTTGAATCTCCTTTATTTCTGTCTCATACCAGCTTAACAATCGATCAATAAGTTTCATTAAAACGTCTTTATCTGCAGGATATTTGACTAAGGAGATTTGTTCTGCATAACTTGATATGTAGTTATCAGTAGTATACTCCATAATTGTTTTACTAAGCGGCTTTAGTTCAAGTGTTATAATTTCTTCAAGACTGATATTATCACCTCCGTATTGTAGTGCATTTATTTGAAACTCTCATTTTTTACCTTTTTCTTAAAGTTGCAATATATGTTATAATTAACAAAATGGTGGTTCAGGAACGTCCGGTAATGGAATTGGCATATCACAAGCATTTGCCTCTTGAACTGGTTGACTTGTGTTAACTATAAGAAATATTGAAACAAAGAGAAAAAGTAGTAGTAATATTTCCTTTTCATAACGACCTCCTGCTTTAATATTAATGCAGGATTTATATAAAAAACAGGACCTCTATAGTCCGGTTTTTAAAATGAGGTGATAGTATGAATCAGTCTAATCTATACATGTACCATCTTGATAATCTAAGAAGAAGTAGAAAAATTACAGTCGAGTCTTTTTGCGAGGGAATTTGCTCAGATAGACAGTATCGAAGACTTCTTTCTGGTCAGCAAAACATATCAGATCAAAAGATCTATGATTTTTGCAATAAACTAGGCATATCAGCTAAAGACTTTTATTACAGTGCAAATGAAAAAGATAGATATGAGTATTCGAAAGTTGTTGCATTATACTCGCATCTTCAAAAGAACAATTTGAGTATGTTTCTTAAAGAACTGAAAGAGATTAAAGAAGAAAGACTAGTAAATAATCAGAATAAGAGGTTCTTAAACTATTGCTTAATCAAATATCAGAACATGACTAACAAAGTAAATGATAAGACTTGTATAGAAGAACTGTCATCAATATGCAGTTATCCACAAAACAAAAAATATGAAAGTTTTGATTTTGTGGATATAATCTCTCTAGCAATGATTGCTGAAATAGAGGTTAAGTATAAGAGAGAAGAGGCTTTAATACTTTTATCAAAGATACTTGCGAGTGGTCGATTAATATACATAAGTTCTGAATCAAGACATATATTACCAAATGTATATACCACAGTAAGCATTCTATTGTCTAGATTACAAAAGTTTGAGGAAGCATTTAATCTATCGAAGAGTGGTGTTGAGTATTCAATTGCGCATTCTAACTTTAGTACACTGACTCATCTCTATTATGTGCAATTCTACACTTCATTAAAAATGGGAAATAATCGCCAAGCTGAGATATATGCAGTTAAATCACTAGCTAACTGTATAGCTAAAGGTGACAAAACTGAATACAATACAACTTACAACCTATTAAAAAAGAATCTAGGTAGTGACCCGGTCACTCTATTCAGTATCTATGGTAACGAGGTATTCATATAGATTATTTTATATTGATTTGTCATAATGAAATTTAAGCACATGTACTACATTTGTGTTATAACTTTTTGTACAATGATTGTCCTATCCGACAGTTGACAAGCTCTGTCGTTCTTCTTACATAAATCTTTTAAACCTAAAATATCAAGTCACAAGAAGTGGCAAGTCAATAAAAATGGGTTGATATCATTTGTACTTGACTTTATTATAGTCATATAGATCTTTAATTACATATCGTGTTAGATTATTTGATTTAGGATTAAAACTTTGTTATATTCTACCAGGGAAGAAGGGGTTAAATGAATGATTCGAGTTTAAGAAGTATGTTTGTTTTCTTTGCTTACGCTCTACCAGCAACATCCGTATTGCTTATATTTATTAATCTTCATGTGATAACAATTTTAATTCAAGCTTTGTCCATTTTGGTTACCTCATTTATGTACATTGGGGAAGACGATGAGCATAAGAAGATGTTTTATCTTAAAACTGCTTTGTATGTTGGTATTATTGGTGTTTTCGTTTTACTAATTTTACTAAATGAAGCAGCTCAATTTACATTGATATTCACCATGATCGCTATTTCATTGACTACGTTTCACACAAGAGAAGTGAGAAAAAGTAGAGGTTGGCCACCTCTCATTGAGTAGTTAAGTATGAATATGTTCTGCCATTACCATTTTATTTTGATTGGCTTAAATGACTTAGCAATCTGTTTAGTAATTGAATGAAAAAAACTCTACTAGAGGGAAGGAGATTTTTCTCATTAGAACAAAATATACTTACAAAGACATGCTCGCTTACATTTGTAAATGTGGAGAGCCAAATACTATATTTTTAAAATGTAAAAATGTTTCTAATGAATGGGCTAGTAGAGAACTAATCAAGGACAAATGCCATAAATGTGGAGCAATAAATGAGTTAAGTGCAGACCTTTCAGCTATACCTATTGAGAGTACATATGTTGATCTCGATACTGAAAGAAAAGTAAAGAGTTTAATAGAGTCTAAACTAGATGATTGATTCAATCCGACAATTCGCAAACTTTATCTTTCTTCTTACAAGAATCTTATAAACGTAGAGTACCAAGTTTTAAGACTAGATAATCTGTTGCGTCTAATGATTTGTTTGTTCGGATTAAATGAAGGGATAGAGAACATGAAAAAATCAAAAATTGAGTCAATGAGAAATAAACTAGTACAAATAAAGAAAAATAAAATAAAAGTTACAAATCAGAATGGATTCCTTGACCATAACCAAGTTCCAAAAGGTAAAAAAGTACACAATGTTGAAGGCTCACTTATGTTTGTGGATTTAAGAAATTCTACATTAATGACCGATGTAGTTGGGCGCAAAAATATGGTTAAGTTATATCAGATGTATACTGAAATTGTGAGAGAATCAGTTGAGTCAAATGATGGGAAAATACTACAAATAGTCGGAGATGGAATTCTTTGTGCATTCACTCATGACAATAAGAGTACTTCAGGTAAGAAAGCAGTCTTCACAGCTCTATCTATTCATACATATATTAGTAAGTCCATGAACTCTTTGTTATCTAATGAACTAAAAATAAAGTGTGGAGTAGGAATTCGTACTGGCCATGTATATGTCACACGCTTGCTCGTTGGACAACAGAACTCACAAGTTGCATACCCTAGTAGCATTACTAACTATGCTTCGAAGTTATGTAGTGAAGCAGCTGATGGAGAGATTGTTTTTGATGATAGAACACTTGAGCAATTACCTAATAACATCAAGAAAAATGTTGTATATCATAATAGTGAATTGGGTATATTTAATAAACTGGAGGGAGCAATATGGGAGATAGAGTAGATTCTGCTTTTGATAAAGATACAGCATTTAGAACACTAGAAATTGTTAACTCATGGATCACAGCAGCAGACAATAAGTCCTCAATTCTACTTGCTTTTGTAGGATTGCTTGTTGGATTATCGACAAGAATGTATATGGGGTTAACTGCCTTTTTAGAAAGCGGTACAGTTATGGAAGTAATTCTCGGTATTGTCTTTGGGATACTTTATATTATTATACTCGTAATGACTGTAATGAATCTTGCTTTGGTTTTTGTTGCTAGAACAAAAGAAAAAGATTTATATAGTAAAAACATAGTTTCATATGTGGCAATATCAGACATGAGTGGGAAAGAGTATATTGATAACATGAAGAATACTAAGGAGAATACTCTAATCGAGATGATTTCATCGCAAATCTCAATTAACTCAAAAATCGCTATTAAGAAGATGAGGTATTTTAATCATGCTTTGAAATGTGCAATATTTTTGATACCAATAACCATTGTAATAATCTTCATAATAAGCTAGATGAGAATAAGCTGTTATTCCTTGCCAATTCTAGTTTTCTTGAGATGTTTACAATTTTAATTAGTATTGAGTAAGTAAAAGAAGCCAATTTGAAATGGCTTCTTTTTTTATCTGTTTTATTAGCGATAAGTTAATGCATACTTTCTACTAATATCTACTTAACAGAAAAGTCCTTATCTAAAAGTGATTTAAATCTAGTATAACGTGATTGATCTTTCTTAATTTTACATACATAAAGACAATTACGACGATTCTCTTCCGCTAGTTCTAAATTACCCTGCTTAAAATATCCTATAGCTAAAAGGTAGTATAGTTGTTCAAGTGCGTTCATATCATTTATCCGTATACAATATTTCACACCTTCATTAGCAATTTGAATTGAGTTAATTATATCATTGTTCAATCCATATAACTTACTTAGGAAGTAGAAGATATCAGGAAGAATATATCGAGTATTTGAAGAAACATAAATTCTTTTTCGATCAGTTAATACATCATGGAGTAATAAAATTGCTGTTTTCCTATGGGTAATATTTTCGATTTTTGCTAGTTCTACAAGACATAAAATGTCAATAAAGGTTATGATTATTTTTTGGCTAAATTGATCATACTCAATAAGCTTTGAGTACTTTCTATATGAAGCATAATCTGTTATTTTCTTTTGCTTTTGAAAGAAGAGTATTTCACAGAATTCAAAGAAACGTAATGATTCATCATCAGTAAAATTACTTTTCTTTAAAGATAAGTACATACGTTTAGCTTCAGATATTCTTAACTTTGATATTGCTAAATATAGATCGTATACTCTATTAAACTCAGAGTTGTACAACTTATTATAAGATGTATAAAAATCATTGAGACTCAGATTTAATCTTGAACACAGACTGATAAACTTATCATAAGAAATCTGGTTAGTACCATTTATATAACGGTGATATTGACGGGGTGAGCATACACCTTCAACGAATCGTTCTATAGATAGATTTGAGTCCTGTCTGAGAAAATCAAGATGTAGTAAATAGTTTGTCAATCCATACATTGTTAGTCCTCCTAAAAATCATATGACAAAAGTGACATAGTTTTCAGCGTTTGTTGGTTCTACACTATGCCTAAAAAGGAGGTATAGTGTGAAGCGAGTAGCGATTCTAGGTTTATTGCTTATGTTTGTTTTCTCTCTTGTTGATTTTACAACACAAAATGTTAGTGCAGATTATGAAGATGTAGAAGATCCAATTATTACTAATCCATACGATTAGTCATTTTTATTATAACATGTGATGATTAATAATAAGAAGATTTATTCAGGTAATGGTTTTTCGCTATTCGTTCGTGTATTATGAGAAGAAATTTTGAGATTGAGGTCGAAATACCTGCTATTACATTGTCTATCAAAAAAGAGTTAGCATATCCATATATAGTTAGTTATGCCAAGCAGTTAGAGGACTGTACTTTTCCAAATGAGATTGATAAAATGATATATTTAGTTCAAAGAATTTTGGATTGGTACTTAAAGCATATGGATACTATAATGTCAGAGAATCTACTTTTCGATTACAAAGTTCATAAGGAAAACCAGATTAATTTGAAGAAATTATTGAAAATCTTAGAAAGCGAGGTGAAAGTATGATTGATTACTATATTGTTTGCACAGTTCGACCAGAGGACATAATAGAAACTGTCGGGGCTAGAAGTGATTTAGATGAAACCAAAGCCGAACAAAAGTTAAGTAGATCACAAGTCATATCGGATATTAAAGAAGGAAAAACTGTATACACTGCATATAAAAAGAATGGGGAATTAGTAAAAGGGAATCTGGTTCAAGTGTTTAAAATTGGAGATAAGGAATATATTAAGACAGAAAAAAATAATACTCAGGCAGATAATTTAGATAATATAAGAGAATGTAATTTTAACTGATAAGTGATAGTTTCTAAGGAAGAGGATGTACGTTAAATATAAATAGGAGGAAATTATGAAAAAGTTTATTATTGTAGTTTTGTTAATAGTTATTGGATTTCAAGTATCTAGTACGGGTGTATTCGCTAAAGAAAAAGAACAACCAAAATATAAGCCTGAGATAGATGCTCCAGAGCCAAAAATCCCACATGAAGATATGGATATTAGAACTGAGGGTTCTGTATACTCTGTTCTTTCCTGTCCAAGTGAAGATCAGTATGAAGAAAATGACAGTTTTGAATCTGCAACAAAGTTACCAAGTAATACCAGCATATTTGCAACAATCAGTGATGTCCCATGGTACTGCTCAGGTGGAAATGATTTAGTAGATTATTACTATATCACTACTACGAGAGATCGAACTCTAACAATTAGTTTGTCAAGTCTTCCTACAGACTATGACTTAAAACTGATAGATGAAGATGGTAACTTTATAAGAGGCTCATATAATACTGGGACAAGTAATGATATGATTACAAAGATTGTTGGTCCTGGAACATACTATATCAAAGTCTATACTACTTCTTCAGATAAGTACCATAATTATGATAATTACCGTCTAGCAATTAATGATACAGAGATAGAATTATTAGATCTTGAAATTACGCAAGAAATTAGAGAAAACAATGTCGGAGCAATGTGGACTAGTCGATATTTTCCTAAAGATATCAATCCTAGCATCTACAATGGAGACCCGATTTTCTCTTTTACCTCTACTAATCCATCACCTTTTAGGTTGAGGATGCTAGAGGAGGTAGGTTTACTCGATAGTTATGTTTCAAGAGAACTCTATCTTTGGGATAAAGAAACAAAAGATGAGTTGTATTCTACGCTAATAAAACTTATAATAGAATTTGAAAAGCATGATTTAGATAAAAATAATGATTTAGTATTATTCGATGCTTTATTAGATCCGGGATCTCAGGTTCTTGGTTCACTTACTGTGGTATTTAGTGGTAGTACATTTACATTATCTTCACTTGCTTTAGGTGCAATTGCATTTGTCTTACCAGGAAATAATGTTCAAGTTGATTCTATTTTATTTCACAGTTATATGAACAGACTAGCATCCAAGTTACATGATAGTGATGATACTGAGATTATAAAGATTACTGAAATGTTTAATGTTTATCGAGAAGTAAAAGATCAGTACTACTATCAAATCCATGAATATTATGTAAAGTTAGAAACTGTTTTATATTATCCACATGAAATGGTAGTGTATTCAAACCATTTATATGCTGAGCTTAGTGGGAATCCTTTTTATGGAGAACTTAGCTTGATACAACATAAAGATGATTTACCAAGTTTAATAGACTCTGACTAAAGGAGAGATAGAGTGGAAAAAAAAATATTTATATTAGTCTCAATAATTTTACCTATGTTATCATTACTCTTTATTGTGGAAGACCTACATGAAGTGACTATATTTTTTCAAGGTTTTTCTATAATTGTGTGCTCATTCCTTTATAAAAGTGAGGATAAAGAGGAGAATAGAAATTTTCGTGTTAAGTCTATTTTGTATTTAATAGTAATTGGAATATTACTAGCCTTGGTCCTCTCCATAGAACCAAGAATAGACAATCCATTCTTCAGTTTAGTTGCAGTTTTCTTCAGTGTAATTCATGCAAAAGAGGTTAGAAAAAGCAGAGGATGGCCTCCTTTGATTGATTTGAAGAATTGAACTGTAATTTTTAGTTCATTTATTAGCAACCTCGGAACTGTTTATATTTTGTTCCGAGGCTTGCTTTATGAAAAACATTAAAAAAGATGACTAATATGTGCAACGTAATTATGAACCTGTTTGATTACTATTTTCGAGTTATCTTCTCAATGCTGTTTCTAAGAAAAGATAACAGAAGTAGCTTCAATGATGGTTTATTTTTTTAGTAAAGATTTTAGAAGTACAGATTATCCTATGTTTGAAGCTGGAGCTGGATGGGCAACGAAATCCACAGACGAAATTATAGTATTCTCAGATGAGTTTACTTTTGTGCCAACAATTCAGGAATTTACAAAAAATATGGTTGTTAATTTTGAGAATAATCAAAATGATAAGTTCTTTATCGATATTACTGCGCATGTAAACCGAATTATTGATTATTTAAATAAAGGGAGAGATAATAGTGGTGAGGAGAAAATAGATTATCTATCTGATCCTGTATTTCCAACAAAAGCAGAAGGTACAAAGCCTGTGTGTGATTGTATAGATAGTAAGTTGTTTAAACACTTATCTGCATATCAGAAAGATTTTGACGACTATTTGGACTAGTCCGACACTTAGCAAACTACTGTCGTTCTTCTTACAAAAATCTTTTAAACCTAAAATATCAAATTACAAGAAGAGGCAAATCAATAAAATGGGTTGATATCATTTGTACTTGAGTTTATTATAGTAATATATACTTTGATTTACATATCGTGTTAGATTAGTGGATTTAGCTTAATACTTTGTTATATACTACCAGGGAAGAAGGGGTTATATGAATGATTCGAATGACATGATTACATATAGGAAAAGAAGAGTCAAGATCGGGAAAAATACCAAACTTTATGGAAGTATTCTTTATATATCAATAAATGATATTTTTGCTGATTGTAGAAGATGTAGAGATTATGCCCTTGTTAGCTTACCTTAATATAGTTTGTCTTATGATGATAAGTATGATTAATAGTGAAGAGTAAAAAAATACGGCTTTTATTAGCCGTTTTTAATTAAGCTTAGACTGTAAATTTTCGTGATTATTATTTTGATTTCAGTCGGGCTTTTCTTTGGCATTATAAATACTTTATTGATGCTCATTGAATAGTGATCGTAACTTGCAAGATTATCTATAATAATGCATTACTATGATATATACTATACTTGTAAGGAGTGGTAAAATGGATATCCTGTCATGGTTGTTGCAAGGTGATGTTAGTATTCAGTATCAAGTGTATAGGGATTTACTTGGTGAAGACAAGGAAGAGTTGAGGAAACGAATATCTCAAGAGGGATGGGGACGTATATTACTTAGCTTACAGGAAGGAAATGGACACTGGGGTGGGGGCTATTACCATTACAAATGGATTAGTACACATTATACCTTGATGGAACTGAGAAGGTTGAATATCATGCCGAATGCAGAGATAAAGACGATTTGCAATATCATTGCAGATCAATACAAAACTAAAGATGGTGGGATTACACCAAATCCAGACCGATGGGACTTTAGTGATGTTTGTATAAACGGTATGAGTTTACATTTCATGTGTTATTTTGGAATTGAGCAAAGCAAGATTACATCAGTTATTGATTTCATAATTAAACAACAATTACCAGACGGTGGATTTAACTGTAAGTTCAACTATGAAAAGTATGGAGCTACCCATAGTTCCTTGCATTCTACGGTGTCTATGTTAGAAGGGTTTAATACTTATATTGATTGCGGCTATACCTACAAAGTACAACAAATTAAACGAATGCGTAGTGAGGTGATTGAGTTCATCTTAATGCATCGCTTATTCAAATCTGATCATAGTGGAGAGGTAATTAATGAGCAATTCACTATGTTGTCATATCCTCCTCGTTGGAAATATGATATTTTACGAGCTCTTGATGCATTGAGAGTGGCAAACATACAATATGATGAGAGAATGCAAGATGCATTTGATATTTTGGAGAAAAAACGTAGAAAAGATGGTACTTGGCCAGTGCAACATAAGCATTCCGGCCGTGTGCATTTTGATATGGAAAAACCAGGGACAAGTAGTCGTTGGAATACACTTCGTGTTCTACGAGTATATAAACACTTCTTTCCAACAAAAGAATTTCTGAATGGATATAATCAATAAAGAGAGTAGAAAACTATTCTTAGAACTTCTCTAGCATTATCTTCAAGAAAGAGACAAATGAATGATATAATAGGTATTGAGGTGAGGAATAAATGGATAAGAAAAGAATTGTGATTTATGCGATATTGTTTGCGGCTACATTAGCGATTGCCACGCAAGGATTTCAACATTTTGATACAAGTGGACTCTTTATACCTATGCTTGTAGTATTAGGATTTTTCTATGTAATTTTTATCATTGCTCAAATTGTGAAAGATAACTCCATTGTTGACATGGTTTGGGGTCTAGGATTTGTGATTGGAGCATGGGCAACGTTGCTAGTGACAGAGGACCCAACCATACTTTCCTATATCGTAGTAGCTTTCATAAGTATATGGGGATTAAGATTATCAGGACGCTTAATCAAGCGTAATTGGGGAAAACCAGAAGATTTTAGGTATGCTCAGTGGCGTAAAGAATGGGGAGACCAAGTAGTGATTATTGCCTTTTTCCGTGTCTTTACTGTACAAGGAATAATTAACTTTATTGTTGGTTCAGCTAGTTATGTGATCATTCGTTACAATGACTTTGTATTTTCGGGAACATTATTTGTGATTGTTCTACTAGGGCTTATAATTGCCTTGGTGGGTCTATTCTTTGAAGTTGTTGGAGATGAGCAACTTAGAAGACACATCGCAAGAGGTGAGAAGAAGTTAATGGATAAGGGATTATGGTCTATTACTAGACATCCGAATTATTTTGGAGAGATTGCTATTTGGACTGGACTATATATTATTGGGGTCTCATTGTTTGTGACTTCCTCAATCGGTGTTTTATACTATTTATTACTGATTATTTCTCCAGTATTAATGGGTACGGTACTCATCAAAATATCAACTCCACTATTAGAAAAGCATATGTCTAAGTATGATGGTTGGGATGACTACACCAAAAAAGTTCCAATGATTTTCCCTTGGGGAAGAACTAATAAATAATGCATAAAAAAGATGCGATATGAATCGCATCTTTATTTTTATTGGGTCTATAATCTTCTTAGGGGTGTTGGGTAGATATAAAAAGTGCATTGGTAAACAAAATCCATTATAATGAAGCTACCAAACAATCACATAAGGAGGTTTACCAATGCATAACCATTATACCAAT